>MWWA01000178.1_pt1 | contig 19098 bp, 16 predicted proteins | sample 1047341 | NCBI WGS metagenome assembly MWWA01 (sample SAMN06349978, study PRJNA376086) | soil metagenome | isolation source: MS5-1 sample Antarctic (ecotone) soil | place: Antarctica | collected 2015-01-13
AATCCTTCAGCATTAGGAATTCCCTATACTACAACCTCCGACATTTCTGCCAAACCGGCCCGGCAACCGGTAAGTGAAGTAATAACTGCAATTGAAGATGAACTGGCAACTGCAAAAAATGCACCTCTTCCAGGTGCGCCACCTGTTACTCCTACTGTAGGAACTATAAGGCTTTCAAAAGCTGCCATCACTGGTTTCCAGGCCAGGGTTGCTTTATATAAAGAGGAATGGTCCAAGGCAGAAACTTTCGCGACTGAAGCAATAAATTTCGCTGCAAAACCTTTGGCCAATATGGCGGAGTACCCTTTAATATGGACAGATGAATCTGAATCCGAAATAATCTGGAAACTACGTAGAACTGGTACAAGTGTGGGTACATTATGGCAGGACAATAATGACGATGTTTTCTTTGAACCTTCTGATAAACTAAAAAATCTTTATGACCGTGACAATGATATTCGTTTTGAAACATTCTTCCTGATCAACAATCCTGGTGACGACGATACTGCTTTGATCAATAAATTTCGTGCTAGCGTCAGAGGGTTACGTATCAATGATGTTAAAATGATGCGTACATCAGAATTGTATCTTATAAGAGCAGAAGCCAGAGCAGAACAAGATAATTTAACGGGTGCAGCAGATGACTATAACATGCTAAGGAGACAAAGAATTACAGGTTATGTAGATGAATCCTTCGGTAATAAAACTGAAGCAATTATGGCTATCCTGAATGAAAGAGCCCGGGAACTGGCTTTTGAAGGATTTAGATTTTTTGATCTTAAAAGAAGAGGTTTACCAATAAATCGGCTTCCTTCAGATGTACAAAGTTCTGAATGGCTTAATTTGCCTGCAGATAATTTCCGGTTCTTATTTCCAATACCGCAAAGATCTATTTTGGCTAATCCAAATATGGTGCAAAATCCCGGATATTAAGGCATTTATTGTTATTAGATATCTGTGCATTTATTCAACAATACAAAAGCAACTAAAATGAAAATATTTTTTAAAAATGCATGCTACAGCTTAGCTGGTTTACTTTTAATTATATTCTGGAGTGCTTGTAATAAAGATGTAGAAACAGAAATTCCGCCTGAAATAGCCACTTTTGCAGGCCAGTCGGGAGGTACTTTTGAAATAACAATGGCTAATGCTACTTTCAACGTACCCGTCGGTTTTACTACTGTTGCCGGTACCGACAGGCAAATCAACGTTTCGGTTTCTTCTCCTACTGGTGCGGTAGAAGGCACTCATTATACCATACCTAATAAAACGGTAACGGTTCCTGCAGGGCAGGCAACTGCTAGCCTCCAGGTAAATGGTGTATTGGCCCAATACCAGTCCGGCCGCAAGGATACATTAATATTCACTATAAATGGGGGAAATGATGCTGCGGCAAGTGGCTTTTCTGATACTTACACTCTGGCACTGCGTGGTCCCTGTTTTGAAGGTGATGTTGATTTAAATGTTTTATTAGGCACTTATGCCAATACCGTTGAGGATTTTGGAGGAAGTGCATATGGTCCTTATACAACTACAATAAGTGCCGTTAACTCTACCAGCCCTACTTCTGGTACTGTTACAGTTACTAATTTGTGGGATTTTGGATGGAATCCTATCGTGTTTATGTTGGATTGGTCTGACCCAGCCAATAGAACGGTTACCCTCACTCAACAAGCTGGTATCGCTGATGCAGGTACGCTATCGGGTACTTATAGCGGAATGGATGTTTCTGTTCGTCCACATGGCAGCCGGATGGGTACCTTTTCAGTATGCAGTCAAACGCTCATTCTCGAATTGCAATTGGGTGTAACCGGATTGGGATTCTTTCCTCAAACATATACCGTAAATATGGCAAGATAATTAAATCATCATAAAAAAAAGAGGCTCCAAAAAGCCTCTTTTTTTATGATCTAACTAAAGGAGTTAACCAGCCTGTTTAATGTGGTCTCTAATTCAACACTTCTTCTAGCTTCTTTTCTAATTGCGCCCCCCTTAAATTTTCTGCAATAATTTTTCCTTCAGGATCTAATAATACATTATAAGGAATGCCCTGGATATTGTACATGGGTACTACAATACTGCTCCAGTATTTTAAATCGCTGATGTGTTGCCATTCCAGTTGGTCAGCTTTTATAGCTTTCAGCCAATCATCTTTTTTCTGATCAAGCGATACGCCCAGTATAGTGAAATTTTTATCCTTGAATTTATTATAGGCTGCAACCACATTTGGATTTTCTACGCGGCAGGGTTTACACCAGCTTGCCCAAAAATCAACCAACACATATTTACCTTTATATGAACTAAGCTTAACTTCATTTCCATCAGTATCTGGTAAAACTATTTCGGGAGCTTGTTGGCCCATTAACCCGGCATCCTTTTCTCTTTGCTGGTCAAATGATTTTTTAATGGATAACAAGCCGGTGTGTTCCGGAAATTTTTTGACGGATTGATTAATTACCCGCTCCACTTCATCCTGATTAAAGCCTTGTACCTGTAATTGGCTGGTTGTACTTTGAAAACTTCCCAATGCAAAAATAGAAACTACCGGACTTTTTGATTTGTCAATAAATTGGTTTGTGTAAACTTTTACTTCTTCAGCCTGCTTTTCTAATTGACTTAGGATATCCTGCAATGTGCTATCCGGCACGCTGGCTTGTGAAAGGCTATCTATCTGCACTCTGGAATCGTAAATTTTACGAAAATATTTACCTGAGGTAAATAAATAATCTTTCACCTGCTGGCTGGCAGGAGAGCCCTCTACTGTATAAAATTCATCCATTTTTTCAAAATCCGCATCAACTGTAACTTCATCTTTATCATTTACAACAGATACAAACGGATAAACTTCAGCATCAAGCCGCAGGTTAAATAAACTTTCACCAGTGGTTTTTGTTTTCAATTCAAAACTTCCATCTTTTCCTAATTGAATGGAATCCAAAACCATGCGCTGCATGGTTGACACAGGTGTTTCTTCCAGGTATATCATTTGTGCTTTGGAATTCTTTACGGTTCCATTTACCAGGAAATATTTATCATCCTTTTCTCCGCAAGATACCAGCCCTGCAATAACAATCATCACTAATAAAAATGGTTTCATCTCTTTTTCGTTTTTGTATTTGTTTTATAAACCACTGCAATTGACAAAATTGTTTATGGCATATTTTTATAATTATAAATTATTTATTTGAATTTAATTTTTCATTCAATAGCCGGTTAGTCATTTGCGGATCGGCTTTCCCTTTGGAAAGTTTCATCACTTCACCTACGAACAAACCCATTAAACCTTTTTTCCCTCTTTTAAATTCATCAACTTTTTCAGGTAAACTATTTAAAACCTGACTAACCCAATTTTCAATTTCTGAGGCATCCGACTGCTGTAAAAGATTTCCCCTATTGGCAATTGCTGATGGTTCAAGCATTGGTTCCTTCAACATAACTGGAAAAATTTTTTGAGAAGCAATGGTAAAATTGACCTTACCCTCATCAATAAGCGCAATTAATGAACTTAATTTTTCAGGTGATACCGGTAAATCTTTTATGCTCGCATTATTTTCATTGATCCATGATTTAACAGGCCCCAATAACCAGTTGGATGCTGCTTTATAGTTTTTGGTAAATGAAATTAATCTTTCAAAGTAATCGGCCGATTCCCGGTCGTCCGTAAGCACTTCAGCATCATATTGCGGTAGTTGGTATTGAGTGGTATATTTTTGAATCCTTTCTTTTTGCAATGCGGGAATTTGACGCCTGATTTCTTCAATAAATTCATCTTTCAAAATAAAAGGTGTAAGATCCGGATCGGGGAAATAACGGTAATCATCGGCTTCTTCTTTATCTCTTATGGATGATGTTGTTCCTGAAGCTGCATCAAAACTTTTTGTTTGTTGAACAATTACACCATTATTTTCCAAAATGTCCACCAGGTTTTTTGCTTCCTGTTCAATAGCTCTTTTTATATTCCGAATGCTATTCAGGTTTTTAATCTCCACACGTGTGCCTAATTTATCATCCCCTTTTCTGCGCACGGAAATATTTGCATCGCATCGCAAACTACCTTCTTCCATATTGCCATCACAGATCTGTAAATACCGAACCAATTTCCTGATCTCGGTAACATATGCAAATGCTTCCTCACCACTTCGTATGTCCGGCTCCGTTACAATTTCTATTAAGGGTACACCAGCCCGGTTATAATCAATAGCTGAAAAAAGCGGATCGGCATCATGAATGCTTTTCCCGGCATCCTCTTCAAGGTGGATGCGATTGAGCCGAATATTCTTATCACCTTCTGTAGTTTGGATGGTTATAAAACCTCCCAGGCAAATTGGAGTGGTATGCTGAGAAACCTGGTATCCTTTTGGTAAATCCGGGTAAAAATAATTTTTGCGTGCAAAATAATTTTCTTTAACGATAGTGCTTTTACATGCAAGTCCAATTTTAACGGCCATGGAAACTGCTTCCCTGTTCATCTTAGGCAATGTTCCCGGATGGGCAAGGGTTATGGCACTAATATTTGTATTGGCTTCAGTAGTATTTGCAGCACTATCGCTACAAAATAATTTGCTTTTTGTAAGTAATTGCGCATGCACCTCTAACCCAATTACCGTCTCATATCGATCGTACTTGTTCATTTTAAAGTGCACAAAAATAGCCATTTATTCAGGTAAAGCCGGATAGTAAAAGTTAAAGCCCGCTGGAGTAATCCAGTCGGGCTTTATAATTTGCATGTATACGAAATTTACAGATCGGCAGTTTTTAGGCGGCGCGGTACTTTAACTTCGATATTATGTGTTTTACCATCGCGGGTAAGTTTCATCATCATCGATATCTTATCCTTATTCTCTTTTACTATTTTAGATATTTCATCTGCACTATTCACTTTTTTACCGTCAATTTCAGTAATGATATCTCCTTCTTTAATGCCGGCTTTCCCTGCATTACCCTCTTCATCTGCATCTAAAACTTTTACTCCCTGCCCATCTTCTGTATCTTGTATTGATAAACCCAGGCGTGGCTGGCTCATATTCCATGTAAACCCTTCGCCATACACACGTGGTAATGCGTGAACACGGGGACTGTGGTTTTCAAAAACTCTTACATCCGGTGCCATACTTGGAGAAAAATTGAATGTATTCATTCGTACACCTTTCCATTTACCCAATTCAACATTGGTAGTTTGTGATTTCTTATCACGCAAATAAGTCAAGGTAACTTTGTCGCCAGGTTTTTGAGCCTGAATGGCTTTAGAAAGTTCATCCGGATCAGAAATTTTCTTATCTCCCAGTTTGGTGATGATGTCTCCTTCTTTTAAACCTGCTTTATCGGCAGCTGTTTCCTTATTAACCTGGTTCACTTTAGCACCTTCATCAACCCTTTCAGTGATAACTCCCAACATGGCCTTATTTTCATCTTCGTTAAAAAAACCGAATCCTTCATCATTGGTTCTGAAATATGTACCGCCAAAGGCTCCATTCCTGTTTATGTTTTTGTTCCGATGAATGATAACATTTCCATCTTTTACATCTTTGGCATCTTTACCATTAATAGTGACTTTATCTCCATCAACCACAATAGTCATTTTTTCATTTGCATTTTTATTGGTGATGATGATCTGCTCGATATTCTCTTTTTTCGATTTATCGGGGTTTTCAGTTTTCTGGGCTATGGCAGGTACCATTAACATTGCAGCGGCAATCGCACCTGAAACATTTTTTACAATTTTTTGCATAACAAAGAATTTTTTATGAACTACGTTTGATTTCGTATTTCAAATATAGAAACATTTCGGAAATACGAAGCATTTCGGAAATGTTAAAAATACAAAAGGTCATAATACCGGAAAAACGGTAATTTATAAGATGTTTCTTACGGATTGTATTACCGAGGATAATTGAGAAATATCCTGGCCACCTGCTGAAGCCAGTGCTTTTTGACCGCCCCCTCCACCTTTAATTAATGGTGCCACTATATCCCGGATAATTTTAGCAGCATCCATATTTTTTGACACTGTTACCGCTTCATCAATACCTATGGAAACAAATGGTTTACCATCAATAACAGCACATAAAACCACGATGTAGTGATCCAGGTTATTCTTAATATCAATACAAATTTTTTTTAATGAATCAGGATTACTGACTTCAACGATTTCACCGATAAATCTAATACCATTTATGATCTCGTTTTTTTGTAATAATTCTTTACGGATGATTTCCAATTGCCGGGCTTCCATTCGTTCAATTTTCTTTTCGAGTTGAACTTTATCGTCCATTAATTTTTCTATAGCTCTGAGTGGTTCTTTGGCTTTTAATAATTCGCCGATATGCTTAAACTGGCTCACCCTTTCTGAAATATATTCAATGGCTTTTGGCCCGGTCAAAGCTTCAATACGACGTACGCCAGCTGCAATAGCCGATTCTGCTGTAATGGTAAATAACCCGATCATTCCTGTCTGGCCTACATGTGTACCTCCACACAATTCAATAGAATAATCGGGATCAATAATTACAACCCGTACTATATCTCCATATTTTTCACCAAAAAGTGCCATAGCCCCTGATTGCATGGCTTCCTCCTTAGGTAGTTCTTTGATAACAACAGGTATGTTAGCCCTGATTTTTTCATTAACCAAAATTTCCACTTCCCTTACTTCTTCATTGGTCAATTTTGAAAAGTGTGAAAAATCGAAACGTAAAACTTCCGGAGATACGAGTGAACCTTTTTGTGAAACATGTTTTCCCAATACCTGTCTTAATGCAGCATGTAATAAATGGGTTGCAGTATGATTATACGTTGTATTCAGTCTTGATTCAAAATCAACAGACGCTCTTACCGGTCCGGAAATATTTTCTGGTAATTTATCAGTAAACTGAATAATCAGATCATTTTCCTTACGGGTATCAGTAACCGCAATTTTTTCTTCTCCAAATAACAACGCTCCTTTATCCCCAACCTGGCCTCCACTTTCGGCATAAAAAGGCGTTGTTTCCAATACAAGCTGATATTGTTCTTTTGTTTTTGATATCACTTTCCGGTATTTCGCAACCTTTGTTTCAACAGAGAGATCATGATAACCAATGAATGAAGTATTACCCGCTCTGTTTACGTTCACCCAATCTTCAGTATTAATAGCGGTAGCGTTGCGACTACGATTTTTTTGTTGCTGCATTTCAGCTTCAAAACCTTTTTCATCTACCTGTAAGCCATTTTCGGAAGCAATTAAACGGATAAGATCAACCGGAAACCCATATGTATCATACAATTCAAATGCCTGCTTGCCATTAATAGTTTTTGATGAAGAACTATTTCGTATTATTTCCTCTATCTTTTTCAATCCCTTTTCAAGAGTTCTTAAAAAGGATTCCTCTTCTTCCCGAATCACTTTTGCTATAAACTTCTGTTGCTGATCAAGCTCAGGGAAAACATCTTTGAATTGAAATGCAAGCACAGGAATCAATTGGTGAAGTAAAGGTTGTTTATAATCGAGGTATGAATAATAATATCTTGCAGCCCGCCTGAGTATACGACGGATTACATAACCTGCACCCGTATTGGAAGGTAACTGACCATCAGCTATCGTAAATGCAATGGCCCTGATATGATCAGCAATAACCCTGAATGCGACGGAAGCCCCATCCCGACCTTCCCCATAAGGGAAGGCCAGCATTTCACCGCCCTCACTTATTGAAGATTTTTCTTTATTTGAAGCATTTTGATTAAGTAAGGAATGTGCATTAGTTAAGCCTCCCCCATCGGGGGAGGTTTGGTGGGGGCTGTATTTTTTACCCGTTATTTTTCCTGTTTCCTTAATGGTACCACTAAAGATATCTGTATCGTAATTAGAGGTTTTTTCCTGTAAAACTCTAACTAATCTTTCTAATCCCATGCCGGTATCTACATGCCGGGCAGGTAATGGTTCAAGACTGCCGTTTTTTAAACGATTGTATTGAATAAAAACATTATTCCAAATTTCAATGACTTGTGGATGATCATTATTAACTAAACTTTTACCATCCTGTTTTTCTCTTTCCTCCTTCGATCGGCAATCAACATGTATCTCAGTACATGGACCGCATGGTCCTGTATCGCCCATCTCCCAGAAATTATCTTTTTTATTGCCAGCTAAAATTCTGTCTTCAGCTATCCATTTTTTCCATTCATTTATGGCGTCTTCATCAATAGGCAGATCCTCGTTTACATCGCCTTCAAAAACGGTTACGTATATGCGATCTTCAGGAATACCATAAATTTTTGTCAAAAGTTCCCAACTCCATTCAATAGCTTCTTTTTTAAAATACCCTGCTTCAGGATTTTGCGGATCGCCAAAGCTCCAATTTCCCAGCATCTCGAACATGGTATGATGATAAGTGTCTACCCCTACTTCCTCTAAGTCATTATGCTTACCACTAACCCTTAAGCACTTTTGCGTGTCAGCAATTCTGGGATAAACTGCTTTCTTATTTCCTAAAAAATAATCTTTAAACTGGTTCATTCCCGCATTGGTAAACATCAATGTAGGATCATTCTTAATTACTATTGGAGCTGAAGGCACAATTTCATGCTGCTTTGAACGAAAGAACTCGAAGAAATTATTTCTAATCCCGGCACTGGTCATCATAACAATAAAATATGGGTTGATTTTTGCTGATTATCCGATTATATTTGTTATCCCTGGTTTCAATTTGCAGGAAGCGCAAAGGTAAAAGATTAACACTGCATTTGAATACCCTGCAAATCAGGTTAACAGGCTGGTTGAATGAAGAAAATCAAATATTACTATAATACCAATACGCTCCGGTATGAAAAACTGGAAACACCATTGCGGGTTAAGCTGCTTCGCGTATTTGCTTTTCTGGCCACTGCACTGGTAACCTCTGTCATCATTTCTTATTTCGCATTTCAATTTGTTGGATCACCCAATGAAAGATTGCTGTATATGGAAAATGAACGACTCAATGACCAGTTTGAAGAGGTTGATAAACATTTAAAAACACTACGACAACAAATGGCTGAATTGGAAAACAGGGATAACACGGTATATCGTGCCATTTTTGAAGCTAATCCTATACCCGACAGCGCCAGGGTTAAAGCATTGGAAAAACAAAAAGAGATTGCCAATGTTGAAAGAATGAGCAGTAACCAGTTGGTATCATCCATTTTTGCATCACTAAATACATTAGGTAATCGCGTTGCGGCTCAAAAAAAATCATATGACGAGATAGTAAACCTGATGAAGAACAAAGAAGCACTGCTTGCAGCTACACCTGCCATTCAACCGATAAGCAATAAAGATCTGGGCAGAATAGCTTCTGGTTTTGGCTATCGTATCGATCCTATTTATAAAACTATTAAGCTGCATGCCGGACTGGATTTTACAGGTCCTACCGGTACTCCTATTTATGCAACGGCCGATGGAACCGTTAAAACAGCCAGCTTCAGCAATAGTGGATATGGTAACCATGTTATCATCAATCATGGTTATGGTTACGAAACGCTTTATGGGCACATGTCGAAAATAAAATCCCGCAATGGACAAAAAGTAAAACGTGGCGAAGTAATCGGTTATATTGGTAGTACGGGAAAATCAACCGGGCCACATTTACACTATGAAGTCAGAAAGAATGGACAAAAAATTGACCCGGTTTATTTCTTTTATAATGACCTTACTCCTGAACAATTCGACCGGATGCTAATACAGGCAGCAGCAGCAAACCAAAGTTTAGATTAACTTCAAAAAGGGCTTGAATTTTGTGTGGATAACGTGGTGAATTTAAAATTCAGTTTATCGTAATTTTGTCGTGCATGATGCAAAAACCATTCACTCAAATTACATTCGATTTTTCTGCTCAGGAAACTGAAAAGGATGAAAAAACCCTTTTTAATTCAGGGGAAGAAATATCAACTGCAGAGCATGAAATGGAAACCGATCTTAAGAATGATCTTCAACCTGAAAAAATAAAACCTGCACAATCAAGAGGAAGAAGATCATTAAAAGATAATGGCACTGATGATTTAATTCAGATTCCCACAGACGAAATTTTATTTCAAAAACTCTATTATCCAATTGGTGAAGTAGCTGAAATGTTCCGGGTAAACCAATCATTATTGCGTTATTGGGAAGCCGAATTCGATATTCTTAAACCTAAAAAAAACGGGAAAGGCGACCGTTTCTTCAGGCCGCAGGATATTAAATATCTGCAATTGATTTATGATCTACTCCGCCGAAGAAAATTTACCATTGAAGGTGCTAAAACTTTTTTAAAAAATAATAAGCAGCTGGATGATCAGTTTGATATGATCCGTTCCCTGGAAAAGATCAGGTCTTTTCTCCTTGAATTAAAAGCTAGCCTTTAAGATTATTATTGCTTCAACTTTAACAAGGGTTATTTTCTTCTTAAAACATTCATATTTATTTTTACAGGTACTTTACCAATTATCACACATGAAGAAAATCTTATTGATCGGTACCTTTTTATTCTCCGGCACTTTCTTATTTGCACAACCTTATTACGAACTTATACAGGAAGCAAATGGGCCATCCACCTTAAAAGGGTTGATATCCCTGGAAGAAATAAATAAAAATGGCCATAGTGAATGGTTTACAACTAACCAACAGGGTTATACACCAAATGCTCTAACCGTGGAAGCTTTAAAAAAATATGGATCGTCGATTCACATAGTCGCATTTATAGGCACGTGGTGCGATGACACCAAATTCATATTTCCAAAATTTTACAGTTTAATGAAGGCCGCTTCATTTCCTGAAGAAAAATTAACTGTAATCGGAGTCGACAGGGAGAAGAAAACACATAGTTATCTTACAGAAGCGCTGAAGGTTGAGAACGTCCCTACTTTTATTATAATGCACAATGGAAAAGAACTGGGACGGGTAGTGGAATATGGGAAATATGGAATGTGGGATAAAGAACTGGGAGAAGTAATCAACACGAACGCTTCTTTAATTGGAATGAAATAAACACATTTATTCCGGCAATTTAAATATCCTGATCAGGTTTTGAGATTGAGCATAAATTTTGGAACCTGTAAATAACATGTGATCATAAGGAAGAAAATGCTTCGGAATTTCATCATCTTTCAATGCAAATGAATTTACCTGGTAACGCTGTAAACGGTTATCCTTAGTTGCTATAATGTAACCTGAAGTCACAGCAATATTTTGCCACCCGGTATAGGGTATCCTGTTCTTCAATGTGCCATAATAATCGAAAACAAAGAATCCCCTGATGCTGTCATACAGATAGACCAAACCGTCCTGGTCAAAAATTTGCTGCGGCTGTGGGGCTTCTTCAAAAAGTTGTCTGAAATCGGGTGTTTCAAGAAGTAGCTTTCCTTCTTCATTAATCTTTTTAAGCTTATTTTCCAGCGCATCATATATCCAGACTTTACCATCATATGATTGCCCGATGGCAGAAACCTGGTAAATCCCATGTTTACGCAGGTCGATGGTATGACGCACATTCAGTAAACGGTCTAATATAACTATTGAATTATAATCTTTGTAATAAAGCAGAATTTTTAATGGGTTGGAAACATCTATAGTGCTTAGCTTGCCATAACGTTTTACATTATTGTATACGGCTATTGAATCGCCATGAGCATCCAGCTTTTTTAATTGATCTGTTGATGAAAGAATATACAGATTGTCCATATTATCAACTGTAAACTGCTGTATATCCCCTTGTATTGAAGTGATTAACGCAAACGAACTATCCTTTTGGGTAAAACCCTGGAAAGAAAAGGCTAAATGCAGAAAAAATAAGATTACTGATTTTTTCATTAATGAATTCTGATAATTTTATCATCCTGTCCACACCAGGAAAGCAATTTCATATCCTGCCCATCAAAAACAGCATATGTAAAATACCGGATCCAATCACCCAGGTTAATATACCGGCTATTATGATTCAGACGATAATCAATCGGTAAATGTCTATGTCCAAACACAAAAAAATCTTTGTGTTCTATTTTTAACTGTTCTTTTGAATAAATGAGTAACCATTCATTCTCCTCCCCTAAAAAAAATTCCTCCGTATTTCCGGCTTTTGCCCGGCTTCGGTTACTTAAAAAATCCGCTAAACCCATTCCAATAGCCGGAGGTAAAATACCAAATAACCAGTTGCATGCGGGATTCCGAAAAATTTTTTTGATAAATTTATAACCCTGGTCTCCAGGACCCAATCCATCGCCATGTCCTATTAAAAAGCTTTTCCCCAGCAGGGTAAACGTTTTAGGCTCAAAATATACAGGGATTTTTAATTCTTTTTCAAAATATCCGTTCATCCACATATCATGATTACCAACAAAGAAATGCATTGGAATGCCACTATCACTAAGTTCAGCCAGCTTGCCCAGCAATCTTACATATCCTTTTGGAACTACTTTACGGTATTCATACCAAAAATCAAAAATATCACCTACAATGAATATTTCAGCAGCATCATTTTTAATATGGTCCAGGAAGGAAACCAGTTTTTTTTCTCTTTCAAGACTAAGAGAATGATCGGGAGATCCGAGATGAAAGTCAGAAAGAAAATAAATTTTATTGCGTTCAGGTGATAGCACTAGGTTGGTTTGTTTTTTCGTTTCCAATATTCCAGAACATCACCTTCCTCAATAATCGCACTTCCGGAAATATCACCATTAAACCAATAGATCCAGGCTTCCTGTTCTCTTTCATTTATCCAAACCAGGGTTTTATCCCGATGATATAGCGGTGTTTCTCCTTCTTCAATAACAACGCCTTCATAATCATCTAACTGAGCCATTGCCCAGGTAAACTCATCTTCATTTTTAATTTTATAAAGTTCTCCAATGATGAATTTTTCTTCGGCTGTATGTATGGCTGCAGGATATTCTCCCATATCATATAACAAACCCTTTGTCCTGGCCTCCCCTTCAAAGTGAAAATATTCGCTGATATACTGATAAGCCGGATGGTGAAATCCACTCCGCAATGAACCATATACAAAAAGGTAAAATAAATCCTGTTTCATCCGTATATTTTTATTTTTTCACGGTTCAATGGAACGCCGATATATATTGCTCCGTGTGGTAAAACTTTATATGGCGTTTCATATTTTTTAAATAATAGGTTCATCTACTAAAAAGCAATATACTTCTTTAGGTCCATGTACACCTACCACCAAAGTTTTTTCAATGTCTGCTGTTCGGCTCGGACCTGTGGCAAAAGTAATCATGGATGGAAGCATTGAATCGTATTTGTTTTTTAAAAGTTTTAAAGCATCTTTTATATCATAAACTACCTGTGATGTATATGCGATGCAAATATGAACGGGAGCATACACACTTACCGTACGGCCAACAGGTTGGGCAGAACTTAAAACCATACTTCCGGTGCGTGCAACCAAAGCCTCGCAACCGGTGATGCTAACATCACATTGCCCCAGGTCCACATCCTGAATCTGTACGAATTTATTTGCTGTAAGCATTTCTTTCAGGGTCTCATCCCTGCAAAAAATTTTTTTCCATTCCATTTGTTGTACCAGCATATTCAGATGGGCTGCCAGTTCCTGGTTATTTGCACAAAAAACAAACTTACCCTGCAAACGGGTAAATTCCTCTGCAAACTCAACTTCAAGCTCTTGTAATGCTGTATGAAAAACTGAACTTCCGCCTTCGCTTTGTGGAAAAGGAATAGGCGTTGATTGATTCAACGCCTTCCTTATTTTTTTTAATATTGTTTCTTTTGCGGGAGAAATATTCATGAATTCCCTTTCATTTATAATCCAGGTGGATGATTGGTTACATTGCTATCATAAGGTGGCACGCCTTCACTGATAACTCCTGTATCATGCTTATCCTTTTCAATTTTTTTATCGTCATCATCTTCATCATCATCTTCCAATATTTTCTTTTCTTCATAAGGCCGCTTACCGATTAATGCTTCAACATCACTTTGAAATAAAACTTCCCGTATAAGTAATGCTTCCGCTAAAATTTCAACCTTATCACGCTTTTCTTCAAGTAAGTCTTTTGTTCTGCGGTATGCCTCATTAATTAAAATTCTTACTTCATCATCAATTAACCGGGAGGTTTCTTCACTATACGGTTTAGTAAAATTATATTCCCCTTGCTGCGGATCATAAAAACTTACATTGCCTACTTTTTCATTCATACCATATACACTGATCATAGCATATGCTATCTTGGTTATCTGTTGTAAGTCATTTTGCGCACCGGTGGATATTTTACTGAAAAATATATCCTCACTTGCTCTTCCGCCCAGCGTCATACATATCTGGTCTGTAAGTTGATCCGTATTATACAGGTATTGTTCTTTGGGTGTATACTGCGCATATCCCAAAGCAGCGACTCCCCTTGGTACAATCGTTACTTTCAATAAAGGATATGCATGTTCAAGGTACCATCCGCAAATAGCGTGACCAGCTTCATGGTATGCAATGATCTTTTTTTCTTCAGGAGAAATGATCTTGTTCTTTTTCTCCAACCCGCCAATAACCCGATCGACTGCATCCTGGAAATCTTCCATTTCCACATGCTCTTTCCCTTTTCTTGCCGCAATCAGTGCTGCCTCGTTACATACATTGGCTATATCGGCACCAGCAAATCCTGGTGTTTGTTCTGCCAGTTTATGAATATCCAGTTTAGTGGAGATCTTAATAGGTTTCAGGTGCACTTTGAAAATAGCCTCTCTTCCTTTAAGATCCGGCTTGTCAATCGAAATCTGTCTGTCAAAACGACCGGGTCTTAATAAAGCGCTGTCCAGTACATCCGGGCGGTTAGTTGCCGCCAATACGATAATACCGACATCAGTTCCAAACCCATCCATTTCAACCAACAGCTGGTTCAGGGTACTTTCTCTTTCGTCATTACTCATCATCGCATTCTTTCCGCGGGCCCTGCCTATAGCGTCTATCTCATCGATAAATATAATACAAGGTGCTTTTTCACGTGCTTGTTTAAAAAGATCACGTACACGGCTGGCTCCAACGCCAACAAACATTTCCACAAAATCGGAACCACTCAGGCTAAAGAAAGGCACCTGTGCTTCACCTGCAACTGCTTTGGCTAATAAAGTTTTACCTGTTCCGGGAGGACCTACAAGCAACGCACCTTTAGGAATTTTACCACCAAGGTTTGTATATTTTTTTGGATTTTTAAGGAAGTCAACAATTTCCATCACCTCCACTTTGGCTTCATCCAGACCGGCTACATCTTTAAACGTTATATTTACTTTAGTTCCCTTATCAAATAAGGTAGCCTTTGATTTACCTATATTAAAGATGCCTCCGGGTCCACCGCCAGATCCTCCACCGCCACCCATCTTACGCATCAGTAAAATCCAGAGCGCAATAAACAGCAAAACAGGCAATAGCAGGTTTAACACTCCGCTGAACCAATCTCTTTCCTGTTCAACTTCATATAAAACTTCCTCAATATTGGGGTTGGCTTCATAGAATTCTCTTATTTCGCGCTGAAAATCTTCACCAGTAATTTTAAAATACAAATGGGGACCTTCCTGGTTAATTTTACCGGTTACCCCTCTTTCAACATTATCATTATATTTTGCGATTTTATCTTTTTCAAGATAAACCCGCACCATGTTTTTGTTAGAAACAATGATGAATTTTTCTACATCCCCCTCAATCAGCATTTGCTTGAATGCATTGGGATTTGTTTTTGCAATATTGGTTGATAATGGACCAAAAAAGTTAAAACCGATCAGTACTGCAAAAATGATGGCGTAAACCCAGTAAATGCTAAATTTTGGACCCTTTTTTGGATTTTCTCCACCAGAAGGTTTATTATTGAAACGGGGTAATTTGTTATCGCTTTTATTATATGGATCTTGTGACATTGTATTTCTTTCTTATGAATTCCTGCTAATTAATAACTAATTGATTGTAATTATTTAGCTGATTTTATTTTTAACAATAATAATAACTTATTTAATGATCATGCTCTTCTAAAACAGCATCATTCCACAATTCTTCCAGCCGGTAAAATTTTCGGCTTTCAGGGTGCATAATATGAACAACAACATTTACATAATCAATCAAAATCCATTGTAAGGCCTGGTAACCTTCAAAATGATAAGGAAGTTCCTCACACAGGTCATTTACTTCTTTTCGGATATTATCAGCTATAGCTTTTACCTGCGTGGTGCTGGGAGCATCGCAAATGATAAAGAAATCCGCAACAGCTTCAGGAATTTTTCGCAGGTCAAGTGAAGTAATGTTCTCTCCTTTCTTGTCCTGTATGGCGTGTATAATGGTTTTTAAAATTTTTGCGTTTTTTGTTAATCGCGTTACACTGTTTTTTTTTCGGTTCGTTAATATGGCCAGTTGTTCCAAATAATTATCTTTTATTAAATGAATATTTATAAAGGTGAAAAAGCCTGTAATACGCCAATAAAACAACTTTTCACTAAGCGGGCATAAAATAACGGGTATTAAAAAAGAGATCTAATAAGGTATATTTCAAAAAAATTTCTTCCTGCTTATGCCTCTATCTTTACCAAAAATATGAATTAATTGCCACAACATCCTGCACCATTCACAATCGGTATCCCATTTATAGAACTGCCTGTGATTGAGAGTACCAACAACTATGCCATGGCAATGGTTCATGAAGGCTTGGCACAACCCGGAATGGCTATCATGGCACATGAACAAACCGCAGGAAAAGGTCAACGGGGTAAAAATTGGGAATCAGGAAGAAATCAGAATATCAATCTAAGTGTCATTATCAAGCCAGGAGAGCTTTTAATAGCTAATCAATTTGCTCTTTCAATAGCAACTGCGCTGTCTGTATATCAATTTATTGCTAAATATGCCGGAGCGGATGAAACCCGGATCAAATGGCCAAATGATATTTATTGGCGTGACAGAAAGGCAGCAGGAATACTGATAGATAATGTTTTAAGTCAATCATCTGATAAAAATAATGTTACGATATGGAAATGGTCGGTTATAGGCACAGGCATTAATATTAATACTCCAACATTTCCTTCAAATTTACCCCATGCTATTTCCCTGAAACAAATTACCGGGGATCATTATGATATTACCGCTTTAACACATGAATTGTGCAATATTCTGGATGAATATCTGCATTTATTGTTTGAGCAAAACTCTTCAACATTATTAGACCTGTATAATAAAGTTTTATACAAAAAGGACGAACCCGTAAAACTTAAAAAAAATAACCGGGTTTTCGAAGTTTTGGTAAAACATGTGAATGCAAAAGGCCAGTTAATTGTTCAACATGGAATGGAAGAAATATTCAATCACGGAGAAGTTGAATGGCTTTTGTAAAATTCTTTGGGAATAGTTTCCAATCATTAATTCGCACTAAAATTTCGTACCTTCTACAGGCAACTTTTATTGAATGATATCCGATAATAGATTAAAGTTTTTATTCATTGCTATCGGTAGAAGAATTAAATGAACATATACGGGGTTGCGCCCTGAATAAAAGAGAGAGTCAAAAAAAAATATACAACTCTTTCTACACCTATGCTATGACTATATGCAACCGGTATGCCGGTTCGGAAGAAGATGCATTAGAAATTCTGAATGATTCATTTTTAAAAGTATTTAAAGAAATAAACCATTTTATTCCAGCCTACCAGGATGTAAATAATTCCTTTAAAGGTTGGTTGAGAAAAATCGTAATCTGCACGTCGATTGACCATTACCGCAAAAATTTAAAGCACAAGTTAAAAACCGAGTTGAATGAAAATGTAATATCCCTTTCCAGCTTTACAACCGGAGCAATAGAAAAAATTTCACACGAGGAAATCATTATCGCCATACAAAAACTGTCACCGGCTTACCGGGCTGTAGTCAACCTGTTTATTATTGAAGGTTATAGTCATGAAGAAGTATCCAGGATGCTGGATATTTCGATTGGCGCCTCAAAGTCAAACTTATGGAAGGCCAGGCAACAGTTGCAAAAAATTATTAACCATCAAAACGGAGTCTTATCCAAAAAAAATGTCGTTTGAGGAATTAGATAAAAAAATCAGGGATGCCTCGGATATGCATCAGCCTTCCTATAACGAGAAGGCATGGACGAAAATGGAACGCATGCTCAACAGGCATCTTCCACAGAAAAAAGAATATAAAAAACGATACTTTTTTTGGGTGATCGCTTTTCTGGTAAGCACGCCACTGCTCATGATCTGGCTAAGCAGGGATTTGCCAGAGAATAAAGACGGCACACATACCAGAAAAGAAAATTTGTTAAAAACAATTCCACAGGCTATACCAAAAGAAAGCGCAGCAAATGGAAATGGTAAAAATATTTCAGAAACACTTTTAGGAAATGCCGTTTCAATTCCGGTTAAAAAACCAATCACGGGAAACATAACTACCATAAAAACTCCAAAACAAAAAAATTCAACTGGCAATTTTAAAACTGTCGATTCCCATTACCCGGATCATCCCATTCAATCGAAATCTTTTCAACCTGATATTACAAATGCTTTTTTGCGAAATAAGAATATTTTGAACCCTTTAAAACAATCCGCGGTTGAAAGGATGAATGGAAACATTTTGTTTGACAAAAACACCCTCGCTAAATATTATAATAATGACCTGCGTGCCGATGTTCCTTTAATTATTTCACCCATAAGCAATGACGATAACTTTTTAGGTGGCAAAAGGTCATTTGCTCAAAAACTATTTATCGCTGTTTCCGCCGGGCCATCTGTCAGTTCTGTAAATATGAATAACCCAGGTAAATTAACCACCCTGTATGGCGGAAGCATAAAATATGCATTGAATAATAAATGGACTATTGGAGGTGGATTTTTCATCAATAAAAAAATATATGCCGCGGGCAAGGAAGATTACAGGCCACCTGCAAATTTCTGGACTTATTATCCCGAACTATTAAAAGTGGATGCTGATTGCGATGTGTACGAAATACCCCTAACCATAAGCTATTCAATTAATAAAACCGGCAAACATGAATGGCTTGCTTCAACAGGTATTTCAAGTTATTACATGAAAAAAGAAACCTATAATTATTTGTATAAAAATCAGGCAGGACAGGTTCTTACCAGGGAATGGTCCATTGAGAATAAGAACA
>MWWA01000179.1_pt1 | contig 19007 bp, 19 predicted proteins | sample 1047341 | NCBI WGS metagenome assembly MWWA01 (sample SAMN06349978, study PRJNA376086) | soil metagenome | isolation source: MS5-1 sample Antarctic (ecotone) soil | place: Antarctica | collected 2015-01-13
GACGTAGCCCAGCTATTACTATTGTTCCAGGTCAGCGTCATGTACCGGGCACCCCTGCCGGCCAGATTTTGTAAATTAGTTAGATCATCTTCAATCATGTGGCCTCCTTCTACCCCGATCATACTGGCAATTTTTCCGTCTCGTACAGCTTTTTTTAATTGACGGGGTGAGGTTACTTTTGCCATCCGGCTTTTATTCCTGGCTATCCAGGCGTCCAGCGTATCAATTTCCCTGTTTGCAAAATCGTAAGGCTTTGCCTGCTTACTATCGCAATACACAGAAAAAACCTGCACGTCTATACCGCTTGCTTCGAGGCGATTGATATCTGTATGCGTCAGGCCTTTTAGATCGTTATCAAAGTTGTAGCCTTTTTCAATTACGGTGCTGATAATGTCATTGTGCGTATCGCAAATAATGGCTTTTTTATGAAGCTTAATGTAAGATTGAGCACGAGCTGAAGTGAAAATTGAAAATAAACAAATGAAAAGAGATAAGAAGTTCAAACTAACCTTAGATTTTGGGACTTGCATCATAGTTTCAAACTTCCTGATTGTGCTAAAAATGGATTATGCTGCTTTTCATGTCCGATTGTGGTCTCGGGGCCATGGCCGCTAAATACCTTTACCTCCGGTGCTAGTGGGAATAGTTTGCTCCTGATACTGGTTAGCAGTTGCTGATGATTGCCTAAAGGAAGATCAGTGCGTCCGATGCTCTCTTTAAATAAGACATCGCCGCCAATAATGAATAAATCCTGCCGATCATAAAAACAAATACTGCCGGGTGAATGGCCCGGTGTAAGGATAACTTCTAAACTGTTATTTCCAAGTTGGATAACATCGCCTTCATTCAAAAATTTCAATTCACCATCATAATTATCAAACGGTAAGTTATACATAAGCCCGGAGGCAGGCGCCATGTTAAGCATTTGTTCTTCCAAAGGATGTATTTGGAGAGTTAGACCGTATTGCTCGCTAATAAACTTGTTGCCAAAAACATGGTCCAGATGGCAGTGGGTATTCAGCAACATGACCGGCAGCAAATTTTTGCTTTTGATAAATCCAGCTAACTCATCCTTTTCGTGATCAAAATAACAGCCCGGATCAATAATAATACATTCGTTTTCTTCACTGTAAAGTACGTATGTATTCTCCTGTACCGGATTAAATGTTAAAACTTTTACTTGTAACATAACGTAAGTGAATATATGCCATTTTCATTCAGCGATTAAGCTGAAAAACTTTAATTTTATCGGTATATATTATCCGGATATGCAAGACCACAAGAAATACGTACCCATTCTAAATGCGCTTCTCTGCGCTCTTTTTATTTTCACCTCGTTACTTTCTTCTGCACAGGTAAGTAGTGTGGAATTTGGAAAAAACAGAGTTCAATACAAGAAATTTAAATGGCAATACTATCAGACCAATAATTTCAATGCTTATTTCAACCAGCATGGACAGGAAATTGCAAAGTATGTAATGCAGGTGGCTGAAGAAGAATTGCCCGGTATAGAGAAATTTGTAGAATATACGCTGCAACGGAGGGCCAATGTTATTATCTATAACAGTTTTAATGACATGCAGCAGAGTAATCTTGGTCTCGGCATTGATTGGCAATACCCTGGCGGGCTTACAAAGCTGGTGAATAATAAGATGATAGTTTATTATACCAGCGATCATGCTGATCTGCGCAGGCAAATAAGAGAAGGTATAGCGCAGGTGCTTACGCAAAATATTTTATTTGGAGATGATCTGGGAGAAGTAGCCGGTAACCAGGCTCTGCTCGATTTACCACAATGGCTCACTGACGGATACATTGCCTATGTGGGTGAAAACTGGAGCACCCGTCTCGATGACGATCTGAAAAGTGAAATCCTCAGCGGCGAGTACAAAAACTTTTACCAACTCGCCTTTGATAAACCCCTGCTTGCTGGTCATGCATTCTGGTATTACATAGAAGAACGGTATAAAAAAGAGAATACAACATACTTACTATACCTCACCAGGGTGTATAAAAGCCTGAACAGAGCCAGCGCCCAGGTGACAAAAAAGAAAAAATTTAAGCAAGTGCTCGAAGAGTTCATGACTTACCAGGAAGATAAATATGACAAGGATATCCGCCGCAGAAGAAATTATCCGAAGGGAAGTGAAATCACCAGTGTCACCGTCAGCAAACGCAAAGATTATTTTCACTTTAATGTAAATCCAAATAAGCGTAATTCTTCTTATGCAGCGGTGAAATATAATAAAGGGCAATACAAAGTGATCCTTAATGAAGAAGATAAGGATAAAACATTGCTTAAGTTCGGATCGAAGTCCAGGCTTGGAGATATCAATCCTAATTATCCGACCATGGCCTGGGATCCTAAAGGCACCCGGCTGGCCGTATTATACTCTGAAGAAGGGAGAATCAAGATGTTCGTATATGATGTGATTACCAGGGTAAAACCATACGAACGAGATCTCACCGATTTTTTTGACCAGGTACAGGATGTAAAATATTTTTTTGACAGCAAAACACTTATACTTAGCGCTGTAAAAAATGGACATTCAGACATCTATACGTACGATATAGAAAATGAAAAAATAAAACAGGTAACTAATGACATTTATGATGACCTGGATCCTTCATTTGTAGCCTTCCCAAATAAAACAGGGATCATATTTTCAAGCAACCGCCCTTCCGGAACAGCACGTGGGTCAGATACGTCTCTGTTAAAAAATAATTATAATATTTTTCTGATCACAGATTTTGCCACAAATAAAGCAGAGCTAAACCAGATCACTCAACTAACCAATTTAAAATTTGGCAATGCCCGCCAACCAACCCAGTACAATGACAATCACTTTACATTTGTTGGAGATCAAAATGGCGTAGCTAACAGGTACGCCGGATTTTTCACTACATCTGCCGGGGGACTTGACACACTTGTGTTAATTGGTGATGATATACTTCGCAATCCGGAACCAGGAGAAGTTGCAGACGTGCTGAAGGCTTATGGAAAGCAGGACGTGGATTCAATTGCCGTAGTTTCTTTTACAAAAGATTCTGCCTACGTTTTTCCCCTTACCAATTATGCAAGTAATCTGCGTGAAAGCCGTGAGGCTGGCGATAACAACCAGGTAAGTGAAGTCACAAGACAAAGCGATGATAAGATCTTATATAAGCTAAAGATCAATGAAAATGTTTTACAAAGAAGAAATGTTTCCGTTCCGCCCACCACATACATGCGTCATTTATTGGAAATGGAGCGTTTATCCAGAGGCCAGGAGACGCTACCTATTCAAATTGAGAACAGGCCTGTTCAGGATGATATCTTTCAAAAAGAATTTAAAAATGACAGGGATTCTTTGAATACCGGCGACGAGATTCCCGGAGTTGATCAAAACAATGCGATAGTTTTAAATTCAGCTAAAATATTTGATTACAAACCTCTAAAATTTTCTACAGAATATATTGTTGCCGGTTTTAATAATAATGTGCTGGGCACAAGGTACCAGCTATATGCAGGAGGAAACGGGCCGATAACTCTTAGTACCAACAATGGGTTCAATGGTATGGTACGGATGGGTATTGCTGATATCATGGAAGATATTAAGATCTCGGGCGGCTTCCGGCTGTCAACTAACCTGCAGGATGCCGACTGGTTACTAGAATTTTCTAACCTGAGAAAGAGAGTTGACTGGGGCCTTACCTATTATCGAAACGTACAGGAATACCAGTTCGGTAATATCGGCTATCCGGGTAAAGTGTTTGCTAATCTCTACCAGGCAAACATCAGTTATCCTTTTGATGTCACAAAAAGCGTACGCATCATGGGTGGCGTCCGGAGAGATAAGGCTGTGGTGAGGTCATACGATGATATTTCCCTGAAGCTTTCTGATAATTCAAAAACCTATGGCTTGCTCCGTGGGGAGTTTGTTTACGATAATACATTGAACCCCGCACAGAATATCTGGGACGGCATCAGGTACAAAGTATATGCAGATTGGAATAGCCAGATCAGTAAAGTTGGGAATACGGAAGGAAAAAATACTTTCAATGTTGGCTTTGATGCCAGGGCGTATTATCCAATCTACCGGAATTTTATTTGGGCAGGAAGGGTAGCGGCCGATTTCAGTTGGGGAAATCAAAAATTGATCTATTATCTCGGAGGTATTGATAACTGGCTGATATTTGGTAATAATGTAAGGACAGTGAATGGTAAGCAGACCTATCGCTATTTCAATCCCAATAATAAACCTGACCCTGATGCAGACTATGCTTTTCAATCGCTGGCTGTAAATCTCAGGGGCTTTATTCAGAATGCCGCGAATGGAAACAATGCTGCGGTCATTAACAGTGAATTCAGGTTACCGGTATTTACAACTTTCTTTAGTAAGCCAATCAACAACGCTCTTATCCGGAACTTTCAGATCGTACAATTTGTAGATCTGGGTTCCGCCTGGAATGGTGCTTACGATAAGATCGGACGCCCTTCTCTTACTTACAGTGATCTTTCTGACCCGACGGTGCAGGTAAAAATAAAAGCCCCTGGCATCGGTCCTTTTCTTGGCGGCTATGGCTTTGGAGCTCGGAGTACCTTGCTCGGTTATTTCCTGAAGTTTGATGCCGGCTGGCCCATGAATGGTTTCTTTAAAGGAAAACCAATTTATTACTTCAGTATGGGATTTGATTTTTAAGCAGTGCTTTTCTTGATGGGAAAGAATCGGCTTTCCTTTCTTACCGACTTTTTTCAACGCGATATTGTCCGTGAGCATCTGGCTGTTACAATCAAGAATCGGATTGACTCAGCATGATTAGTACTCAAGGCACAGGTACGCCCTGCACAAATCTAAGCTGCATACCTGCGTCAGGAGAAGACCGCTGAAAATTTAAAAAGGGGTAACCTTAAAAAAGGTGACAAAACCACCTATTTCTAAAAAAATAAAAATATGGTTTGCGTAAATAATTATCCGCAAAATCAATTTGATGATAGCCCAATTCCCCGGTTTAACATAACTACTAATAAAACATTATTAATAGCTGGCTTTAAATTAAATAGTATCGAAAACGATAAACAGGAAAAAGGCCAGATTTTAACGGGTTAATTAGAATGGACTTTTAAGATTCAACAACCTAACTTTAAAGTCACCACCGCTGCAAATCATTTTTTGTAAAGCATAAAAAAATAATCCTTATGCCAATTTATATGGACCGACACGATGTTTCTGAAACAGTTACTGCAGAAAATGTGGCACAATTACACCAGGAAGATTTAAAAATTCAACACAAATTTAATTGCAGGGGACTAACGTATTGGTTTGATGATAAAAGAAAGACTGCCTTTTGTTTAATTGATGCACCTGATGAAAATGCCCTTAGAGAAATGCACAACCAGGCACATGGACAGGTGCCGCATAGAATTATAGAAGTTGATGCTGCAATAGTGGAATCTTTTTTAGGCAGGATTGAAGATCCGGAAAAAGCACAAAATACCACCTTAAATATAATCAATGACCCTGCCTTTAGAATTATAATGGTATTGGAATTTAACCTGCTGTTAGAAAAACAAAATGAGTTTATTCATTCAACAGCTAAAGGCTTCAGGCAGGAAATTCTTACTATAATAAAATCTTTTGAAGGCAGCACTGTCAGGCAAACGAATAATCAATTTTTAGTGTCTTTTAAATCTGTTTCTAACGCAGTACATGCAGCCACCAACATTCAGGCGGCACTTAAAATAATAAAAGCCCAAATAAAAAATGCAAATATTAAATTAAAAATTGGCCTCACTGCTGGTGTTCCAGTTACTGAAAAACAATTACTTTTTGAGGAGACAATAAAATTAGCCGAACGAATGTGTGAGATCAGTAAAGGAGAAATTATTGTTACAGCCGAGGTAGAAGACTTATACAAAAGTGAAAATTCAAATGAATTTATAACAGGCCAAAACATACATACCGTTTCGCCGGCTGATGAAATGTTTCTCAATCAGCTAATGGATTATATGGAATTAAACTGGACGGATGCAGGTTTAAAAGTAGAAGATTTTTGCAAACCGCTGGGTTGCAGTAAGTCGCAGCTTTATCGTAAAATGATTTCTGCCTTAGGGATTTCGCCTAATAATTTTATCAAAGAATATAGGCTCAGCATGGCTCTTAAGCTCTTAAATAAACACAATCGTAATATTTCTGAAATTGCTTTTGATACCGGGTTTAACAGCCTTGCCTATTTTTCCTCCTGCTTTATGCAAAAATTTGGTATGTCCCCTTCCAAATATACTCACCTTACTTTTGCTTAAAATTTTTCTTGCAACATTGTAAATGAATCAAAATTGCAATTTTTTGAATTGATTTTGATATAGTATGTGTGGAAAATAATCCAAGTTTGTGTTAGCATCAGCGATCATATTTTTCACCAATAAAATTTGTAAAAATGAAGAAATTACTCAAAACAACAATCCTGATTATTCCCGTGTTTTTTCTTGTTTATGATTTAGCAGCACAAAAAAAAGAAACTGATAAGCCTGAATCAGCCATTTTAAAATCGCCGGAAGACCCTGGTTTACAATGGGGTCCTTGTCCGCCATTTATGCCAGACGGCTGTGCTATTGCAGTTTTACACGGAGATCCATCTAAAAAAAATGTAGATGTTTTTTTTAAAGTTCCGGCTAATTCTACCATACCTTACCATTGGCATAATTCTGCCGAACGTATGATTCTTCTTTCGGGAGAATTGGAGGTAACCTATATAGGGGAGAAATCACAAACTTTAAAAGCAGGGCATTATGCATATGGACCTGCAAAAAAGTCGCACAGTGCAAAATGTGGGAGTACCGGTCCATGTATTCTTTTTATTGCTTTTGAAGAACCACTGGATGCTTTTTTGAAAGAGTAACTGTTGGAGCAGTTTTATTAATCAGTTCTTTTAATAATGGTAATCAATCATCAAAAAATCAATTTAAAAAAATAGTTATGGTCAGTAATTTAAAAAGTGAGATTAATGTGGCAGTGGAAGAATTAGCCGTTAAAATAAGGGGAGAAATTATTTTACCGGCAAATGCTGGTTATGAGGATGCCCGTAAAGTTTATAATGCCATGATTAATAAACGGCCGGCTATAATTTTAAAATGTGCAGATGTGGCTGATGTAATTCTGGGCGTCAATTTTGGCCGGGAAAATAATTTATTAGTGGCCGTTAGAGGGGGTGGGCATAATGGTGGTGGCCTTGGATTATGTGACGATGGATTAGTTATTGATTTATCCGGGATTAAATTTGTGGTTGTTGATGAAGCTGCTAAAACCGTAAAAGTTGGAGGTGGAAATTTATGGGGCGAAGTAGATAAGGCAACCCATCCATTTGGTCTTGCAGTGCCCGCCGGTATTATTTCTACCACGGGTGTTGGGGGTTTAACACTTGGCGGAGGGGTAGGGTATTTATCCAGGAAATATGGTCTTACAATTGATAATTTATTGGAAGCAGAAATGGTGTTAGCAGATGGAAGTTTTGTAACCGTAAATGAAAAACAAAACACCGATTTATTTTGGGCCATAAGAGGCGGCGGTGGAAACTTTGGAATAGTAACGTCATTTACATTTCAGGCACACCCGGTTAAAAATGTTTTTGGCGGGCCAACATTATGGCCCATTGAAAAAACCAATGAAATAATGAAATGGTATCATGAGTTTATTCAAAAGGCACCGGATGAATTAAATGGTTTTTTTGCTACGTTAATTATCCCTGGGCCTCCATTTCCGGAAACGCTTCACAACAAACAGTTTTGTGGTATAGTGTGGTGTTATGTTGGCGATTTAAGTAAGGCTGAAGGAATATTTAAACCAATTCTTGCTATGGATCCCATATTTCAACATGTGGGCGATCTGCCTTATCCTTCCATACAAACATTATTTGATGGATTGTTTCCGCCCGGGCTGCAATGGTATTGGAGAGCCGATTTTTTTAATGAATTAGGGCCGGAAATTAGTGCTGGCCATTTAAAATTTGGATCACAAATTCCAACCCCCCTTTCTCAAATGCATTTGTATCCTATAACTGGTGCCGCCGGCAGGGTGGCAAAAGATGCAACACCCTGGGCATATAGAGATGCAAAATATGCAGGAGTGATAGTAGGCGTAGATCCCGATCCTGCCAATGGAGAAAAAATTACAAAGTGGTGTAAAGATTATTGGGAGGAGCTCCACCCTCATTCATCTGGCGGTGCCTATTTAAATTTTATTATGAACGAAGGACAGGACCGCATAAAAGCAAGTTATAAAGACAACTACGACCGCTTAACAAAAATTAAAAGGAAATATGATCCCAATAATTTCTTTAAAGTAAACCAAAATATTTTGCCAGCTTAGTATTGTATATTTATTAATTCGATTGAAAGAGCCTGAAACTACCAATATGGCTGCTGCATCCATTATTGCCGTTGCTGGTCTTCCCTTTTAGCTGTTGGCCAAAACTAAAGAAAGCCGCCGATGTTGTGTGTTGTGCTGATGGCTTTGTAGCCCGGCATCAAAAATAAACTCGTGCAAAGATTCGAATTGCTTTGAATGCAGTGTATTTTGAATTCAAAACTAATTTTAATTGACTTCCCATTTTATTTCAATCCTTCTCCCCATATGCCTTTCCTTGAAATTCTGGAAAGCGATCCCTTCTCTAATATATTCAATATAATATCACTGACACAACCAATCAAATAGCAAACTGTTTCCTTCCGATTATTAGTCAAAAATCAGCATTTGGTCAGAAGAATAATTTTGCCAGGAACTTTTATAGTCATACTATACTATGACTTTTTTATTTTCGTTGTCAGATTATAGTCTTACTTTTATGGTATTTAGTCAGACTATAATCTTACGACATGAGCAACAAATCATTGCAGCTACAACAACTTAACAGCAAAATGCAGGCTTTCGCTGGTCCTGCCAAAGCTGGTATGCCTCCCACAGGCTGGATCAAAGCAATTCGGATTGCAATTGGTATGTCGCTGCAGCAAATGGGAAACAAACTGGCTATCACCAAGCAAAGCATGCAGGATATCGAAAAAAGGGAGAAGGCAGGAACCCTTACATTGAATGCCCTCAAAGATGCCGCAAATGCTTTGGACATGCAGTTGATATATGGGTTTGTACCCAAAGACGGTACAATTGAAAAAATGATTAACCGTAAAGCCAGGGACTTGGCCATCAGGATTGTATTGCGTACTTCCAATACCATGAAGCTGGAAGACCAGGGAAATTCTGATACCCGTATAAAAAAAGCGATTGAGGAAAAAGCGACTGCATTTTCAAATAAATTACCAAAAATTTTATGGGACTGATCCTGGATTACGATGACGGGCAAACCCCACTTGATGATGACGATAAAGAAGGTTTGCTGATTGAAACCATATCCAATCGTGGCGAGCTGGACGAATTTGAACAGCAGAATATTGAAAAAGCCGTGGAGTGGACCCTGCACCGGAAATTTAAGCAGGTGAATATTTTAACCGATGCTTTTGTAAAAGAAGTGCACAAAAAAATGTATGCAGGTGTGTGGGCTTGGGCAGGAGAGTTCCGTAAAACAAATAAAAACCTGGGAGTAGATAAACTGCAAATTGGAATTGTACTTAAAGCCCTGTTGGATGATACGCAGTATTGGATAGAACACAAAACCTTTGAACCCGATGAGATTGCTGTAAGGTTTAAGCACCGCATTGTAAGCATACATTGTTTTGCCAATGGCAACGGCAGGCACAGCCGCCTGATGGCCGATATTATTATTGAACATGTCTTTAAAAAACCGGTATTTACCTGGGGTGCTGCAAACCTGGTAAAACGGGGTGACGCCCGGAGTATTTATTTAAAATCAGTAAGAGAAGCAGATAAAGGGAATTATGGAACCTTGATAGAGTTTGCACGAGAGTAGCATCCCTGCAATCTTCAACCCGAAGGCATAATCTCACGTTCTTTCTTTTCACGGTACTGCTTGCGCCAACAGTGGGATGGAAGGGTCCTTTTAATATTTTAAATCGTATTCCCCGTTATAGGTTTCCGGAACTATTTTGTTTGCATCTGTATCGATTATTTGTAAATTAATCAATAACGTATTTTTATCAATTGAGATATATCCTCGATACTTATGATAAACTCTTTAACTATAATGTCATCTCCATTTATGACTCCATCTTTTAGATATGGTATATGGAGAAAAAGACTATCCTTAACGGCCCGGCTTGTAAAAATCGAAATAGGATCATGAACTAATGGAGCTCGTCTTCCCGTTAATTTATAAAAGTTTCATTATTACGAATGCTGTGTTCAAGCAATAATTACAAATGCCGTTTTGTTGTTTTTTGATCTTGTACACGACCCCACCAAGGCTACGAGCACGAAGATTAACAGTCTACAACTTTTATTCGTCATATTTATTAAAATTGTATCAGGAGAAATTATATCAAAAACATTTTTATTGCTTTTAGATTTCCCCTTTTTAACGAAGATCTCGCAATGCTAAATTTTGAGAATACGAATCTGTAAGCCATCTCTTTGGCCTTTTCCGCAGTCTGGCGTCGATTCCTCATCGCGTGTTTGAAAGATCCGCAATTAGCGCAAGCAGAGCTCAATCCGAAAATTGATTTCTGACCTGAAGCAGTAATTAATTCCTTTTAATGCGTAAGACACGGACCTCATAAAATGCATACTGATTTTTTTTCAGACATTCTGCTACTAACCCGTAACCTATTGTCAGTACCAATGATGGACAAACGGGATTGCTATTACCGTTGTACACCGTAACAATTGTGTACGGTAATGAAAAGGTTGTTCCCGGTATTTCACAAGTGGTCTACTCCTTTTTAATGCCGCTGTCACAAAATGTTCCGTATTCCCATGCGGATGTTTGCCTAATGAACCCCCGGCTTTCTGCACGATCGCATAAATGCTAATTGAAATAACGGCGACGACCGCCAACTCTGACAAAAATTTAAGAATGTCAAAAAACTTTTTTGTTTTCATTTTACCTGGCTGATAGTGTGGCGTTTGTTTTTTCTATTCGATGTTTCACCCAGGCATCACTTGCATTCCAGGAAAGCCATGAATATTCTTTCTGCTTTGCCAAAAAATGAATTTCTCTTTCTCTTAGAAATTCGAGAGCAGATCCTGTAAAGCGCAGATCATTATAATAAAAAATGGTGTGCCTGTCTTTCAGTAACTCATCCGCATTGTCCCTCAGTAACGGGAGTGTTTTATCTGAGAGAGATAAAAGAAATTGAGCATCCACCGGAATGTCAGATTTCCGGGATAGGTTGTAGCCCGCTATTACCTCATCCCAGTTGATGCAGGAAGCAAAGACAAGCAGAAACATGGCAACCCATGAATTTGCACCTAGCAAAAAGTATATTGTTTTGGCACTATAGATTTTAATAAATATTGTGACGAGACCAGAAATGACGAGCGCCAGGAAAAAGAGTAAGCCAATTCTCTTGTAAGCCAGCCCAAGGGTGGAGATGTAATAAAAATTTCTCAGGAAAACAGAAATCACTAAAAAAATGTTCTGTAGTATCCAGGCATAAGCACCATATCTTAGCCATTTGTTTTGTTTGTAAAAATTCAGGTTGCCCCTGAAAAAAAACAACAGTATTGCCATGGCCAGAATGATAGATATAATCAATAGGCCGGCTCCCTCATGAACATAAGAAGACAGGTGCACATTCGTGGTATAAGTAAATCCAAACCATACATACCTCAGATCCAGAAAATTAATGAAGAGTAAAAGCGCATTCAATAAAACAACACTCAGCGCTCCTATCAGGTATTCATTTTTTAAAGCAAGATTGCCCCTGGCAGAACTGCCAAAAACAACCTGAGACAGATATGAAAAAGCACTGGCTCTCCATTTTTTAAGCCGGTCCGTTTTTCGGGTGAGATTGATTTTCATTTTCAAATCCACCAGTGAAAAAAATGAATTACCTGAATGAATGATCAACCCACCGGTAATAAACATTCCCAGAAGAAAAAATCCGATCCTTTCAAATTCAAATAGCCTGGTAAGATGTTGGATAAAAATTGCAAAAGGATGAATGATAGTTTCAGAAATATCAGCAAATATGGAATTGGCTGAAACGTATATGATATAGAATATGCAAAATAATATAGCGGGAACCAGCAATATCCTTAGCCATCTCACAAAAAATTTTGCCGGAAAGTGCCGGTGAGCAGGGCTTGTAAATTTTCTAAAAAATTGGGGGATACAGTATAAAAAATTGAGCGCTGCTGATCCCCCTGCCAATATTAATGTTCTATGTAAATATTGCGAAAAAATAACGAACAGAGTAAGAGTGATCATTAGAGTGAACTTACTCAGCAGGGTATTCTGATATAACAACATTACCAGCGCAATCAAATGTGCTGCAAAAAGCCACTTCGAGAAATAATTTTTGAATGCCTTTGGAAATAACCAAAAAACAGAAATGCAGATAAACAGGTCGAAGAAAAGCGTATTGATGCCTAACTTCTCCTGCCAGAAAATATAATTAAATAGGAGTGCGCCCGCTATAGTTAGAAAGGCCACAGATATTTTTCTTTTCATTTTTAATTTTTTTGAATGTTTGAAATGAATCGCTACACTGGCCAGGGAGAAAAGCAGCCAGCACCGGCATCCCGGGAGGTATCATCGAACACCGAAATAAATGGTAAGGCAGTGACACAGGCCAACGGACCTATGAGATACTTTAGCTCAGTATCAATCGGGATGGCAGTAATGCCGCTGGCAATTAAGGCGATAATAAAAAAGATGAGTAATCCTTTGATAGTTTCTAGGTGCATTTTCCCATTTTAAAAAGTACTTTGAATTTCAAAGCACAGGTACAAAAAAAATTTAATTTATGTTTTTGATCATTTTTTCGAGGGCTGCCAGGTGCTGCTGAAATGCTTTTTCTCCACTTTTTGTAACTGCATAAGTTGTGTTTGTCTTTCTGCCGATAAATCCTTTTTTCACTTTAATATATCCGCTATCCTCCAGCGACCTGATATGAGAAGCCAAATTTCCATCCGTGACGTTTATCAATTCCTTCAAATCATTAAAATTGATTTCTGCATTTACCATTAGCGTGCTCATGATGCCCAGCCGGATACGGCTGTCAAATATTTTGTTTAGATTTTCAATCGGATTATTCATGAGCTGCTGTTGGTAGCTGTGTCAATTCTTTTCTCTCATATCTCCACCAAATAAGTGATCCATAAATAATATGCATTACTCCAAAGCCAATAGCCCACAAGACAAGGCCATATTGTAAAAACCATAGATTGATCAACCCGATGCCTAATTCTATAAAGCCGAGTGTCCTTATTTCCTGGAAAGTATATTTAGAAGCATTGATGAGTGCAAGACCATAAAATATCAACGAGGCTGAAGTCATTAGTTCATAAGAGCCCACTGTAGCTAAACGCAGAATAAAAAGACCGCCCATAAAAATTGGAATCGCCATATTATACGTTACTCTTCGCGCTGAAAGGCCAAATACAGGAATGCCCAGCTTCCGGCACCTGAGATAAACAAATATGAATGAGAACACGGCAGCAGCCACAAGCGTACCAATTGCTATAAGGAGCAGCTTTAATACCAACTGATCCGTTGGTATAGCGGCATACCTACCCCCGGTATTTTCCCAGGTCTTAATGGTATTTACGGCCAACCATAAACCCACCAGTGAGCAAACTCCCGCAGCAATTCCACTAAAACCACTTAAGGAACTGAACCGGGTGCTCCGTTCCATCATCTGCTTTATGTGTTGTAGTTCAGTGAGCGACGAATTTTCAGGAGTCATAAAAAAGTACTTTGAAACACAAAGTAAACATTATTTTTTGGTATCTCATAATTGTTTCACGAATTTTTCTTCAGTCTTTTTAAATGAGAAGTGGATTTTCATTAAGAACTCTCGATTGGAGAGACGAATGTACTTATTGGTTACAAAGACGCCAGGGTTTCCTCAATCGCGTAGCAGGCCATTTTTATTTCCTCATCACTTATTGTGAGCGGTGGGGCGATTCTTAAACATTCCGGGGCAAATAAAAACCAGTCTGTAAATAAGCCAACGGAATGTTTGTTGGCTCTGGAGATTAGCGCATCTATAAGTTTTTTATTAAAATCAAAATCAGGAAACTCCAGGGCAATCATTAATCCTTTCGATCTGATACTTTTAATTTTTGAGGAATGAAGGTTGCGAAGGAATAACTGCTGTTTTTCAAATACCTGATCTACAATATTATTATCTATCAGAAAATTCATTGCCGCTGCTCCTGCGGCACAGCAGACCGGATGGCCGCCAAAAGTATTAATGTGGCCAAGTACCGGATCGTGAGAAAGGGATTGCATTATACTTTTATCGGCGATGAAAGCACCCAAAGGCATTCCACCCCCCAGGGCTTTACCAAGTAATAAGATATCCGGAACAATATTGAATTGCTCAAATGCCCAGAGTGTCCCATTCCTGCCAAACCCACATTGAATCTCATCAAGCACGAGTAAAGCGCCGGTTTCATCACATTTTTTCCGAAGCGCCGCCAGCCATGCTGTATCCGGTACGATAACGCCTGCCTCTGCCTGGACTGTTTCAGCTATCACACATGCGGTTTCATTGTGTATAGCTTCCAATTCTTCCACTTTATTGTAAGTAAGATGGGTAACACCCGGCAGCAAGGGTCGAAATGCATTTCGCCAATACTCGCTGCCCATTACGCTCAGAGCCCCCTGCGTGCTGCCATGATAGCTCTTATTAAATGAAACTATTTGACTTCTTCCGGTGTATCGCTTTGCAAGTTTCATGGCGCCCTCTGTAGCTTCTGTACCCGAGGCAGTAAAAAACACTGAATTGAGTTTCCCCGGTAAATTTTCACATAATAGTTTTGCATAGTTAGTCTGTGGAGACAGAACCAATTCCCCGTTTACCATTACATGCAGGTAGCGCTCCGTTTGCTGACGGATAGCCTGCATCACCTTTTGATTTCCATGCCCCACATTGCAAACACTTATTCCCCCGATCAGGTCGAGGTATCTTCTATCATTCGCATCAAAAAGTATGGCCCCTTCAGCCTTAATAATTTCCAGGCTTATGGGTGCATCGGAGGTTTGAGCTATATGTTGTAAAAAGATTTCCCGGTTATTCAATACAAATATTTAAAGCAAAACAGCGGTACAAGTCTGAAATAAATTTAGGAACAGAAATTGGAGTAATTTTCAAAGATTTAATTTTCTTCATTCACATCTTAGTAAGTATAATTCCTCGTAAATATGCCATTGATAATTGAGGTGAAAGGTATTAAACCAAAGTGGGGCGACAATTGTTTTATTGCAGACAATGCTACCCTGGCAGGTGATATAGTCATGGGAGATGATTGTAGCGTTTGGTTCAATGCGGTATTGAGGGGCGACGTAAATACAATCAAAATCGGAAATAAGGTGAACGTGCAGGATGGAGCTATCATTCATTGTACCTATCAAAAAGCAGCGACTATAATAGGAAATAATGTAAGTATAGGACACAATGCAATTGTACACGGATGCGTTATAGACGACAATGTACTCGTAGGTATGGGTGCAATAGTGATGGACAAAACCAGGATTAACAGTAACTGCATTATTGCAGCCGGAGCGGTGGTATTGGAAAACACCCTGATAGAACCCGGAAGCATTTATGCAGGAGTGCCTGCCCGGAGAATAAAAGATGTTCCTCAAGAGTTGATAGATGGTGAAATATCCAGGATAGCTAACAACTACGTAATGTATTCAGATTGGTTCAGATAATTTTTTATCAGTTATTCTGAAAAGCTTGACATCCTGTTTGACAACCGGGAAATAAATTTTTTCTATCAATGAATTAAACGTTTTATGAAAAAGCTATTCCTAATACTGGTTTCTTTAATAACAATAACAGGATGTTCAGTCTTTCAAAGAAATGCGAAGTATGGATGTCCCACTAATGGTAAGAATGTAGGTGCAGAAAAAATCGCTTCCGGTGATAAAGACGCGATAAAGGCTGCCCGTAAAGCGAAAAAATTTAAGTCGTAAAACTTGTTACCATAACCATCAAAAATCCAACTCTATGTGTTATCATTTGAAAACAAACTATGGAGGCACCGAAGCAGTCATTGACGATAATTGCGGTGTTTCTAAATTTTATTCGATTGCAGATGTCCTTTCTGAAGGACTGAATGTAAAATTTATTAACCAGGTAGATGATGCGGAAACGCTCGACTGGGATTTCAAATATAAAAATCATTTCCTGACCCTGCATTATAACATTTTCAACGGCGTGTCCATTTTACCTCAAAAAACGAAGGGAATGGCTAAAGAAAATCGCGCTGTGATGGAAGTAGCCCGCTTCCTGGAAAGAAATGCGTATTAAGAATTATTATTTTTTAGTATAGCCCAATTTTACTTTACCAGTGAATTTGTTTATGTGAATGCTTCATACAGCATTCTATTTCCCCCCTGTTAGGAGTTCTTCTCCTGGACAGAATCCATCATAGTTAGAAAACTGGTATATCTTTCTACAGGTATTTCCCCTGAATTTACCGCTGCAGTAACGGCGCATCCTGGCTCTTGCAAGTGAAGACAATTATTGAACTTGCATTGATTAATTAGTTTTCTCATTTCCGGGAAATAGTGTGACAATTCTTCCTTTTTCATATCTGCAAGTGCAAATTCCCGAAGACCGGGTGTATCAATTACTTTCCCTCCCACGGGCAAGTCATACATTTCGGCAAACGTAGTTGTGTGTAATCCTTTACCGCTCCAATCGCTCACGTCCTGGGTCTTAATAGCTGCACCTGGCAAAAGCCTGTTTAATAAAGAGGATTTTCCAACTCCCGAATGTCCTGCTATTAAGGTTATTTTATTAGCCAACTCATTTATCAGTACTTCCACACCTTTATCTTCAAGCAGGCTTATATGCAACACTTTGTAGCCAATACTTTCATAATCTTTGGTAAAATCTTCCAGCCGGATTTGTTCCTTTTTCCGGTAAATATCAATCTTGTTAAATACAAGGATGGAAGGGATATGATAAGCTTCCGCAGTCACCAGGAAGCGATCTATAAAACCACGTGAAGTTTTTGGAGCTTTCAGTGTAGCAAGTAAAATAGATTGGTCAATATTTGCCGCTATTATGTGATGCTGGTATTTGTTATGGGGCGATTGGCGGGTAATATAATTTCTCCGATCACAGATCCCGGTGATCATCACCAAGCCTTCTTCAATCTCAGATTCATCAATCTCTACTATGTCTCCTACTGCCACCGGATTAGTAGACGTAATGCCATCTATTTTAAATTTGCCCTTCATCCTGCCATTAAATAAATCACCTTTTTCGGATTTAATGACATACCAGCTTCCTGTAGATTTGTATATAACACCCTTCATAACTGCAAATTACCATTCAAAAGCTTAGGGGAATTTTTTGAAGACTGTATATCGAAGCAAAATCTCCAGAAACAGAAATCCTAAGGCTGCAAAAATGAAAACGTAAAATTTTTCTGTAACCCGGTGAAAGGTGGTGATCTGCACTTTTGATTTTTCCAACGCATCAATTTCATTATAAATATTTGCGAGGCTTTTATTGTCTGTAGCACGGAAATACCTGCCGCCGGTTTCCGCTGCTATATTTTTCAGCAACTTCTCATCAATACTTACTTTCTCGTTTTGCATCACCGTACCTAAAGGTGTATTTACCGGAGTCGTGGCAATTCCTTCCGTGCCAATGCCGATAGTGTAAACTTTTACTTTAAATGTTTTTGCAATCTCTTTTGCGGTTCCCGGATCAATAAGTCCACCATTATTAATTCCATCAGTGAGTAAAATCACAACCTTGCTTTTTGCATTACTGTTCCGTAAGCGGTCAACACTGGTCGCAAGGCCGGAACCAATAGCCGTTCCATCTTCCAGCAGTCCATTGCGTATTTGAGCTATCTGGCTCTTTAACACAAAATGATCTGTAGTTAGCGGACACTGGGTGAAGCTTTCTCCTGAAAAAATTACGATTGCGATGCGGTCCGTAGTTCTGTGATCTACAAAGTCTTCAGCCACCTTCTTAGCTGCTTCCATTCTATTAGGCACAAAATCCTGGGCAGTCATACTTCCACTTACATCAATGCACAATACAATATCTACACCCTCTCCTTCGGTTAGCTGTTCATTATATTTCGTTTGAGGCCTGGCAAGTGCAATAATAATACACGTCAAAGCAAGCAATCTTAAAATAAAGGGGAGTTGATGCAAGGAGCTTTTCCACGAGCTAACATTTTCCAGGCCTCTTGTAGTGGAAACCGGCATAGAGGCAAATTGTTTTTTGCCCTTCACTACTTTCCAAATGATTAATACCGGGATAAGCGCCAGTAGAACTAACAGGTAGGGCTGGGCGAAAATGATATCGTCAAAATAATCAAACAGCATTTTCGGGTTTATTCATCACTTTATTCATTTTCCTGATCATATCCCTGGTTTCCTCAAGACACTGTTCACTCTCAGTCTGAGACGGGATAAATTTTGCAAATTTGACAGCATTTCCCATCCGCAGGCAATTTGCAAACTTTGTTACTTCATTCTTGCCTAGGGCAGACTGATCTAGTTCCATCAATATTTCATCCGACGTCAATTGTTGTTTGTTCACATTTGTAATTCGCGTATAATATCTTTTGAAAACTCCTGATAACTGAAGATGAAATTCCTTTGACTGTTTATCTTGCAATAGGTTCTGCTTTTCAAGATTATCTAAGTTTTTCATAGCTTCTTCAAACGGAGTTAACTTAGCATCAATAATTGCTGCCGGTTTTTCTTTTTTCCCAAATAGTTTTTTACGAAAAATTATTGCCAGTATGATGAGAATGGCTAAGAGGCCGATAAGCGGCCACATCCACCAGGGCCATTTTTTTTCTACTTCAATTATATTTTTTATGTCATGAAAAGTTTTCACGCTATCCATGGGTGAAAAGCCAACATTCACCCGAAAACTGTCAGTAAAAAAATGATAGGTGCTGTCATTT
>MWWA01000180.1_pt1 | contig 18963 bp, 13 predicted proteins | sample 1047341 | NCBI WGS metagenome assembly MWWA01 (sample SAMN06349978, study PRJNA376086) | soil metagenome | isolation source: MS5-1 sample Antarctic (ecotone) soil | place: Antarctica | collected 2015-01-13
CCCATGGGTATCTACCGGACAACCTGCCGGCGTGTTTGGTTCACGATCCAGTTGATCAACAACTCCGTCACCATCACCATCATCAAATATAGGCTTTGGCAGTTTCATGTGTTTCGGATTATTTAGCTCGCTATACGCATAGTCAAGCGGGTTGATCCACCAAAGTGGTTCGATAGCCTTTGAGCCAAGATTGAAATTAAGGCCAAGTGAAAGATAGTTATATGTATCAAAATCTCTGGTCTGAGCAGGGTCTCCTGCTGGGTGCTCTTGCCATTGCTGTCCATCTAAAAGGTCATCTTTAATAAATGAAAACCTGTCTTCAAGAGCCAGGTTCACCCGGTTACCGAGTTTAAAAGCAATACCCGCCAGTACACTACCTGACGGCTTTAAAGTGTTATCTCCCAGGGTAGGCGTATTTGACCTGTTATTTTGAGCATCAGTTTCATAACTGTCATCGAATAAACTTTTGAGTTGATCGCGAATGTCTTTCCTGTTTTCGTATCCTGAACTATTAACAGAAGAGAAATTATACGGTGATGAACCGTTTAATGCATTCACTTTTGTGTTGTAAATCGTAGCACCGATTCCTACACCGCCATATATTACCATGGCTGTTTTTTGCTTATGGAACCTGATGTTATTTAATGTAAAGATGCCTTGGACACCCAGATCTTGCACTTTAGCTTTATAATTATAGTAGACTATATCATTATTGACGCGTGAGTAATTATTTTGCCAGGCGGTATTATTAGTATAACCAACAGATGGTTTCCAGTTAAGACCTTTGGCAATGCCATAAACGTATTGAAGACGTATTGAGAAGAGATATCCCAATGACTTACGGAAATGGGCTCCAAAGCCAACAGTAGGAAGTTTGGCAGAGACGTCGCTGCTAACAGAGAACATTCCAGCTGAAATGCCAAATTCCATTTGGTTACGGGGTTTAGCAGGAAAATCGTAAACGTTGTTCATGAATTCATTTTGCTGTGCCATGCTCTTGGTGGAGATCACAGTAGAGTCATAAATATTATAGACGTCAGTTTCCTGGGCGGAAGCCCCCAGGGAGAGCAGGGCTATAATCCCTGTTAACAATAATTTGTATTTGTTGCTAGCCATAACTTTGTGATTAATGTTTTCTGTGTGATTGGGTTGAGTTAGTGATTGGGTTAATTGTTTGCAAAAATATTAAACCAATATCAAATACCAAATTTTTTTACTTAGTGATTAACGTTGAAAATGAGGCGATATCCAATGCAATTTTAAGAAGATAAGCCTGATGTTTTCAAAAATTTTATGTTTGGAACGGGAGTTTCTCCTTGGGAACAAATTGATTAGATCTACAAAATATTTAATGCTAATTGCCTCATATTGATTGCCGAAGCTACGGAATTCTTCACCGAATTTTTCAAAGATTCTTTGGTTTCTGTATTAATTTGCCGGATATGAAGATTCAACTGGCAAAAAATCTAGTAGCTGAGGAGTTGGGAGTTTTTGAAAAAAAGTTTGCCGAATCGGTTAAGAGCAGCACGCCTTTGCTTGATACTATCATGAAATATATTATAAAAAGAAAAGGTAAACAGCTCAGGCCAATGTTTGTTTTTTTATGTGCTAAGCTTCATGGGGCGGTCAATGAATCTACTTACCGGGCTGCTGCTTTGGTGGAACTATTGCACACCGCAACCCTGGTGCATGATGACGTAGTGGACGAATCTATGGAAAGACGAGGTTTTCTTTCCATTAACGCTTTATGGAAGAATAAGATAGCTGTGCTGGTGGGAGATTATTTACTTTCCAAAGGATTGCTGCTTTCAACCGAAGCCGAAGACTTTAAGCATCTCCATATACTATCAGAAGCGGTCCGCCGCATGAGCGAAGGCGAACTGCTGCAAATAGAAAAGTCAAGGAGGCTGGATATAAAAGAGGAAATTTATTTTGAAATCATCAGCTCAAAAACTGCCTCGTTACTCTCCTCTGCTTGTGCCGTTGGTGCTTGGAGTACAAGCCAGAATGAAGAAATAACACAAACAATGAAGAGGTTTGGAGAAAAAGCCGGTGTTGCGTTTCAAATAAAAGATGACCTGTTTGATTATGGAAACGAAGATGTTGGCAAACCGACCGGAAATGATCTGAAAGAAAAAAAGCTCACGCTCCCATTAATTTATACCCTGAATAATGTAGGATATGCAGAGAAAAGGAACCTTATCTACATTGTGAAAAATCAAAATAAGAATCCTGAAAAGGTGAAGTATGTGCTGGATAAAGTGATAGAAACCGGTGGTATTCAATACGCCCATACAAAAATGATTTCATATCGGGATGCTGCGTTGGAAGAACTACAATCCTTTCCGAAAGGAGATATCCGCAATGGTTTGGAAGAATTGGTTGTCTATACTACCAACAGGAAATATTAACGCCATTATTTGTTGCAACCCTCGCACCAATAATTCTATATTTAGATAAATGGAAAAACGTTGGAAAATATTAGAAGCAGATGAAGGGAAGATCAATGTTCTTCAGTCCGCGCTTAAGATTAGTTATCCATTGTGTAAAATACTGGTGCAACGCGGTTATGATACTTTTGAAAAAGCCAAAGATTTTTTTCGTCCCTCACTCCATCACCTTCATGATCCATTCATGATGAAAGACATGGAGAAAGCGGTAACGAGGATACTGGCAGCAATACAGCATGAGCAAAAAATTTTAGTATTTGGTGATTATGATGTGGATGGTACCACAGCCGTTGCCGTGGTGTACAGGTTTTTAAGAAAGATCTATTACGAGGATAAAATTGAATTTTATATACCCCATCGCTACCGCGAAGGTTACGGTGTAAGTAAGGCGGGAATTGATTATGCCGCCAACAATCATTTTGATGTGGTCATCGCTCTTGATTGCGGGATAAAATCTGTCGAACTCGTTGCTTATGCAAATTCCTTAGGAATAGATTTTATCATCTGCGATCACCACTTGCCGGATGCTGAATTGCCTGACGCTTTAGCCATTTTGAATGCGAAGCAAATAGATTGCAGCTATCCATTTAAAGAATTGTGCGGTTGTGGTGTTGGCTTTAAATTGGTGATGGCTTTAAGCCACCGGCTTGGCTTGCCATCCGAATCATATACCTGCTTCCTGGACCTTGTAGTGACTGCTATTGGTGCCGATATTGTCCCGATAGTGGGTGAGAATCGCGTGTTAGCATTTTACGGACTTCAAAAATTAAATTCTAATCCCCTGCCAGGTATAAAGGCATTGATAAAACTGAGTGGAGTAGAAAGTAAATTCTCAATCAATAATGTAGTTTTTATTATTGCTCCCCGGGTAAATGCTGCCGGCAGAATGGATGATGGCAGTAAAGCCGTTTGGCTGTTTATAGAAGAAGATTTTGAGGAAGCTTTAAAATATGCTGAGATCCTACACCAGGATAATACTGAGCGAAAAGACGCCGATAGTACTATTACCGAAGAGGCATTAGCTCTTATTGAGAGTGATGAAATATTAATGAAGCGAAAAACTACGGTGCTTTTTAGAGATCACTGGCACAAAGGCGTGGTAGGGATTGTAGCGAGCAGGCTGATCGAAAGATATTACCGCCCTACAGTTGTACTTACGCAAAGCGGAGAATATGTTGGTGGCAGTGCCCGTAGTGTACCGGGTTTTAATCTTTACGAAGCCATTCATTCCTGCCGTGAACATCTTATTGGGTATGGCGGCCATTTTGCTGCTGCAGGCATGACAATGGCTTTAGACAGTGTGGAAGCATTCAGCGACAAATTTGAAGACATTGTTTCATCGAGCATTCCCCCGGAATTGCTTGTGCCTGAAATTATAATAGATGATGAAATTTCCTTTAAAAAGATCACTCCTGCTTTTTATAGCATTATCAGTCAAATGGAACCTTACGGTCCGGAAAATATGCGGCCGGTTTTTATCACGAGAAGGGTCTCTGATACTTCATGGAGCAGAATAGTAAAGGAGCTTCACATCAGGTTTGTCATCAGGCACGAAGCGATCACACTGACCGGCATCGGATTTAATATGGCTGAAAAATTTCCCATAGTCAGCTCGGGGAAACCATTTGATATTGTATATACCCTTGATGAAAACGAATGGAACGGCGACACTGCGTTGCAGTTAAAAGTGATGGATATAAGACTTTCCGAAAATTAATTATTTATCATGGTGTTTAAGAAGTACATGAAGTATTTTTATTTCATTGCTATAAACTGGAATCCTGTGCTTGCCCTGGTGACAATGATCCACGAAATAAAGGGTGAAAAAAAATATAATATTGATACCATTGACCTGGTGACTTTTTCTAATCTCACGCTGAAAGATGAGAATCTTGAACATGCTACAAGTTACCAGGCAGCCAATTATTTTCTGCTTCAAGAAGCATTTCGTTTTTTGCAACGCAATAAGGTGGATGGAAACTTTGTAGATTTTGGATGCGGGAAAGGCAGGGCAATGGTGGTGGCAGCATACTACGGTTTCAAAGAGATCATTGGTATTGATTTTGCAAAAGATCTATGCGATGTTGCAGAGCAAAATATTGAAAAGATCAGGGAAAAATTTCCAGGCGTAAACTTCACGGTGTTATGGAATGATGCAGTAAATTATACTATAGACGAAGACGACAAGGTGTTTTTTTTCTTCAACCCTTTTGACGAATCCATCATGCTGCAGGTTGCCAAAAATATATTGAAGTCATTAAGAGATCATCCGCGGCAGGCTTATGTCATATACATGAATCCTGTTCATGATGATATATTTTTAAGCGCCGGCTTTGAGCAGGTTTTTTATATAAAAAAATTGACCTACCTGGAGCTAAGTATATTCTACCTTGACGCGATAGAAAACTAAAAAAAGCCCCCAAATGGAGGCTTCCAACTATATCGAAAAATTGAAATTATGGTTGCAAAATTATTCTGTTTGGTTCCTTGCCCTGCATCATTTCCACGCTCCGGTTTACAAATTCGGTAAGATCATTTCCTTTCAACATCCCCTGCGAAAGAAGAGCCAGGTCCGCGAGATTTCTTACCTGTTTTTTTTGTTGGTCTTCATTTACCTCCTTTAATATATTTTGATAAACGGGATGGTTGCCATTCACCGTCAGATTTACTTCATCCGGCATTGACCCATAGAAACCTGCCATACCTCCACCCATTTCAGCCATATCTTTCATACGGCGCATAAATTCAGGTCGCGTTGCGATTACCGGCTGCGCCTCGGCACTCAGTCCTTTTACTTCGGCATTTACTTTTATGGATGGATATTCCATTTTAAACAATTCTGTCAGCTTTTCAGTTTCTTCTTTTGATAATACACTTTCATCTTTTTCACTTTTGTCTATCAGATTGTCTGTAATATCTGAGTCCACCCTTACAAATTGCACGTCATTCCATTTCATCTCCATATTATTAATGAAGGCATTATCAATCACAGAGTCAAATTTTACTACTATATAATTTTTATCCTGTGCTGCTTTTACATAGGTATGTTGTTGCACAGGATCTGTTGTGTAGAGCATCACCATTTTGCCATCCTTATTTTTTTGTAGCGTTTCAGCAGCCAGGCGGAATTCTTCAAGCGTGTAAAATTTATTTCCTGTCACATCTTCAAACAGGTTGAATTTATTTGCCTTCTCCAGGAACTTATCTTCTGTGATCATGCCATACTTCACAAATACTCCCAGGCTTTCCCATTTTTCCTCAAAAGATTTTCTATCAGATTTAAAAAGTTCATCGAGTTTGTCGGCTACTTTCTTGGTGATGTACGAGTTAATCTTTTTCACGTTGGGATCGCCCTGCAGATAGCTCCTGCTTACATTCAATGGAATGTCCGGGCTATCAATCACGCCATGCAATAACATCAAAAATTCCGGTACAATATCTTTTACCTCATCTGTTACAAATACCTGGTTGCTATATAATTGAATTTTTTCCCTCTGGTTTTCAAAACGCTGTTTTACTTTAGGGAAATATAAAATGCCTGTCAGGTTAAATGGATAATCCACATTCAGATGAATCCAAAAAAGAGGGGCTTCACTAAACGGGTATAGTTCCTTATAGAAATCCTGGTAGTCCTGGGGTGTCAGGTCAGAAGGTTTCTTTGTCCAGGCCGGGGAAATGTTGTTGATCTGCTTTTCTTCTTTTTTCCCTTTATCATCTACTTCCAGGAACTTTATAGGTACCGGAAGGAACCGGCAAAACTTTTCTAAAATGTGGCGAACCCTGTCAGCATCCAGGAACTCTTTGCTTTCTTCATTAATATGCAAAATTATGTCAGTTCCCCTGTGGTCCTTTTCAACCTCCTCAATGATAAATTCAGGACTGCCATCACATTCCCATCTCACCGCTTTAGCGTCCGGCTGATAACTTTTAGTAAGGATCTCCACTTTCTCACTCACCATGAAAGAAGAATAAAATCCCAGGCCGAAGTGACCTATTATATTCGATTCATTTTTGCCTTTATATTTTTTCAAAAATTCTTCAGCTCCGCTAAAAGCCACCTGGTTAATAAATTTATCCACTTCTTCGGCTGTCATGCCGACTCCTTTGTCTGATATCGTTAATGTCTTTTTTTCTTTATCAATTGAGATTTCGATATCTATATTTCCTATATCACCTTTTGCTTCACCGACGGAGGAAAGTGTCCCCAGTTTTTGCGTGGCATCTACAGCATTACTAACCAACTCGCGAATAAATATTTCGTGATCACTGTAAAGAAATTTTTTAATGATGGGAAAAATATTCTCTGTCTGTACCCTGATACTTCCTTTTTGCATAAGATTTTTTGGGGAAGAATTTCAAAATAGATGCCACATATATTAATTATGACAACATGGCAAATTTGAGAGATAAATTATCAGGAACGATAATGAAAACTGACTTTTTTGAGCTTGTTTGAAACTCTTGCTGGGTCAGGTTCTAAGCCCCTTTTCTCCGGAGAGGGGTTAGTGGAGGCGGATAATTTTTATTCTGCAGAGACGCTGCCGCTACCTGCCGTATGTATTTTGGGAGAGCTGGGATTGCCCCGATAATAAATGTCTCCACTGCCATTCACACTTGCATCCAGCGATACACTTGCAAATACACGTGCGTTGCCGCTGCCATTTATTTTTACCCTGGCGTTTTCACTTTTCAGCTCAGAACAATTGATATCCCCGCTACCGGAGGATTGGGCTTCAAAATCGCGTGTGCGGCCATGCAGATTAATATTTCCAGAGCCCGAAACAACCGAAGAAACTTCCGGAGCATCAATGCCTCCTTCTATATCGCCTGAGCCGGTAACAGATATCTCTATTTTTTTATCTGTTAAAATACCATCATCAAAATTGATATTGGCAGACCCTGAAACGATGATCTTATTCAATGAGGGTGCAGTTACATAAACTTTTGCGTGATCCTGCCGGATAGATATGTGATCTTTATAACTGATATTCAAAACTCCATTTTCCACAGTCGTTTTTACATATTTCATCAGGTTTTCATCATTTTCTACTACCACCTCGTATTCCTCGCCTGTGCTCAACTCTACATCAATGGAGCCTGAAGATTTTACACCTGTGAAATTATCAACCTGGCGATGCTCACTCTTTACATTTCCATTTCCGTCAATTCCGTTTCCAAGTCCTGAGATGCATGAACTTAAAAAAAATATAATTGCCAGTAGGAGTAAATAATTTTTCATCTTAAATTTTTTAATTGCATATGGATGCAGTTCGATTTTAAATATATTCTGGTAAAAAGTTGCAATTTACAAACTTCATTAAACTTTCTACCTTCGCAGCAAATGACCCAAAAAGTAGTGATCCTTGACTTTGGATCGCAGTACACCCAATTAATAGCCAGAGCTGTTAGAGAAGTCAATGTTTATTGCGAGATCGTTCCCTTTAACAGATCAATTGAATTTTCCGAAGATATAAAAGGTGTTATCCTTTCCGGCTCACCGTTTTCTGTTAATGATATTGATGCACCTTCTATTGATGTAAGATCCATTATTAATAAAGTCCCGGTATTAGGCATTTGCTATGGCGCCCAGCTTGCAGCAAAGTTTTATGGAGGCATAGTAGAAAAGAGTGACAAGAGAGAATATGGAAGAGCCAGGCTTCAGGTGATTAAAGCTGATGATTTGCTGGCTGATGTACAATCCGGCACCGATGTGTGGATGAGTCACAGTGACACGATTACGAAACTACCCTCAGGCTTTTCTATCTCTGGTACCACGGCATCTATCCCGGTAGCTTCTTTTAGTTACACTGACGATGAGCTGAAATTATACGGGCTGCAATTTCATCCGGAGGTGTATCATTCGGCCGAAGGCAAAAAGATCATCAAAAATTTTCTCGTAGAAATTTGTGGTTGCCTCCAGGATTGGACGCCTGTCCATTTTATAAATGACACCATCAGTTTGATAAAAAAAGAAGTAGGAAATGGAAAAGTGGTGATGGGCCTTAGCGGGGGAGTAGATTCGATGGTAGCAGCTACCCTGATCCACCAGGCAATTGGAGACCGCCTCTACTGTATTTTTGTTGACAATGGTGTGCTTCGCAAAGAAGAGTATGAGCAGGTCTTAGCCTCCTGCAAAAGCACCGGCCTGCACATTATCGGTGTGGATGCGAAAGACCATTTTTATACCAAACTGGCCGGTAAACCAGACCCGGAGGCGAAAAGAAAAGCAATAGGAAATTGTTTTATAGAAATCTTTGACCGGGAGGCGCATAAGATTTCCGGAATTGATTTTTTGGGCCAGGGGACAATTTATCCTGATGTCATCGAATCTGTGTCTGTTCATGGACCATCTGTTACTATTAAATCGCATCATAATGTTGGTGGTTTGCCGGCAAGAATGAATTTAAAATTAATAGAACCTCTACGTTCTTTATTCAAAGATGAAGTACGAAAAGTAGGATCAGAGCTCGGTATTCCGGCAGACCTGTTGAATCGTCATCCATTTCCCGGGCCTGGGTTAGCCATACGCATTCTCGGTGAGGTTACCGAAGAAAAGGTACAATTGTTGCAACAGGCTGATGCCATCTTTATTGATGGTCTCAGGCAGCATGGATTGTATGCAACTGTTTGGCAGGCGGGGGCAATCTTATTACCCGTAAAAAGTGTCGGCGTAATGGGTGATGAAAGGACGTATGAATTTACCATAGCCTTACGGGCTGTAACTTCAGTAGATGGCATGACAGCAGATTGGGCTCACCTTCCTTACGATTTTTTAGCTTATGTTTCCAACGAGATCATCAACAAAGTGAAAGGCATTAACCGGGTGGTATATGATATTAGCAGCAAGCCACCCGCCACCATTGAATGGGAATAAAATCATGAAATAATCAAAACCTTGTTACATAAAAATTTTCGCTTCGCTATCTCTGCCTTTTTACCCAATATGAAAAAATATTTTCTCCTGATATCTTTTCTTTATTTGTCCTGCTGGTCTGTAACGGCGCAGGAGAATTATTTCCCGGATGAAATCATTGATTCTGTCAAACCTGTAAAAACTCACTTCAGGGTTGCAGTTTTTGCTCCATTATATCTTGATTCGGTATTTTCTACCGGTGCCACAAATGTGAGTAATACGGTGCCACGGTTCATCTTGCCGGCAGTTGAATTTATGCAGGGCGCTAACCTGGCAATTGACACCATACGTTTGAATGGCAAAACGGCTGAGGCATTTCTTTATGATTCTAAGTCAGCCAAAAAACCGATCTCGTGGCTGGTGAGTAATCACATGCTGGATAGCATTGATCTTATAATAGGCAGCGTTAAAGACAATGATTACCTGGAACTTGCTTATTATTCTCATGTAAACGGCACACCATTTATTTCAGCAACATTTCCTAATGATGGTGGTGTTATCAATACCCCGGGGTTGATCATAGTAAACTCGACATTGAAAGCGCACTGCGAAGGAATACTCAGTTATCTAACCCAGAAACATGGTACGGATAAAATTTACATGGTAAAGCAGAAAGATGATAATAGGATTGAAAATTATTTTAAAGAGATCAACGTATTGGATGGCAAACCCAGGCTGAATATAAAAATATTGAATGTTGACAGCTCCGTGTCGTCAGCCTGGCTGAAAAGACGAATAGATACTACCGTTGCAAGCGTTATTATCGGGGGTACACTAAGGGAAGCTTTTGCCCGGAACGTCGCGGATGCCTGCTATGCCATCAATAAAAGTCATCCGGTTACCTTGATTGGCATGCCAAATTGGGATGGTTTCCGCAGCTTGCTGCAGGGAGACGAATTTCTTGATTTTCCTATACTTTATACCACCCCGCATTATAATGGTATTTCCAATTCGTTTAATGAATCGCTGATAAGAAAATATTTCCAGCTCTACCGCGCCAAACCGTCTGACATGGCTTATAAAGGTTTTGAATTGAGTTATTATTTTATCAACCTACTACTAAATCATCCCAATGATTTTATGGCGAATATTAATAACAAGAGGTACGCGGCTTTTCATGATTTTCTTTTCAAACCGGTATATATTGATCCGGCAAATACGGCCCGGCCGGACTATTATGAAAACAAACATCTGTACATCATGCACATATTGAATGGGGAGATCGGCCGCCAATGGTAGTACCGGCTTGTCATTCATTCACTCTTCTTTTATTGTTAGATTTACAACTTCCTTAAATTCTAACTATTACTCATAGATGCACAAAAGCAGGATGGAAGCTTTCAGTGATGGTGTGATAGCCATCATCATTACCATCATGGTATTGGAGATAAAGGTGCCGCATGGCACATCTCCAAAAGAGTTGCTCCCATTGTTACCAGTATTTATGAGTTATGTATTGAGTTTTGTCAATATTGCTATTTACTGGAACAATCACCACCACATGATGCAAGCTGTAAAGCATGCAAATGGAAAAGTGCTTTGGGCTAATGTGCATTTGCTTTTCTGGCTTTCGCTGATTCCTTTTGCCTCGGGTTGGATGGGAGAAAATCGCTTCGAAAAATATCCAACTATCTTTTACGGCTTTGTCTTATTGATGGCTGGAGTTGCCTATTATTTTCTTGCAAAATCGCTAATTGAATTACACGGTAAAGATTCAGCTATCGGGAAGGCAACAAAGAACAGCAAGAAAGAAATTTATTCTGTTATTATTTATCTTTTGGGTATCGGCCTTTCATTTATTCATCCTTATCTCGGGTTTGCATCATATGTTGTAGTCGCATGCATGTGGTTTATTCCGGACACACGAATGGAAAAAACGATGGATGATACAGAATCTTCGCGTGGAGAATCCTGAACATTTCAGGCAGGTTATTTGTAACTTTTCTGAACCATGCCCCAGCTTATTTCATTTACTGATCGAGGACTTTATTGTGAAAAAGGTGACTTCTATATTGATCCCTGGAAGCCAGTAAACAGAGCATTAATCACGCATGGCCACGGTGATCACGCTTATTTCGGTCATAAAAATTACCTCTGTCATAAATACTCTCTTCCGATATTGCAGCTTCGCCTCGGTGAGCAACAATTTCAAACCGTAGAATGGGGAGAGCGAGTCAACATGAACGGAGTAAATGTTTCATTACATCCTGCCGGGCATATCATCGGTGCTTCGCAAATAAAAATAGAAAGCAATGGCGAAGTATGGGTGGTCAGCGGCGATTATAAAGTAGAAGATGATGGACTGAGTGGAAAGTTTGAGCCCGTACAATGCAATACGTTCATTACGGAATCTACTTTCGGTCTGCCCATTTATAAATGGAAACCCCAGGCAGAAATTTATATAAATATCCGCAACTGGATCAGCCGCAATAAAGAAAATGGTCGCACCAGCGTGATACTCGCATACAGCCTGGGTAAAGCACAAAGGGTGCTCCAGGCAATAAAGGAAACCACACAAACCATTTATGCGCACGGCGCAATTTATAATATGCAGCAGCGGCTAATTGATGTTGGCTGGGACATTACACCTGTTGAAAAAATTACAGTTGACACGTCCCGCGAGCTTCTGAAAGGTGCTGTTGTTATAGCGCCACCCAGCGCAGATGGTGCACCCTGGATGAAAAAATTCACGCCCTATGCCGTAGGCGTATGCAGTGGCTGGATGCAGGTAAGAGGGAATGTAAGACGAAGAAATGCTGATGCAGGATTTCCCCTCAGTGATCACGCTGACTGGGATGGATTGTTGGAAACCGTTAGGGCTACGGGTGCAGAAAATGTTTTTGTTACTCATGGCTTCCAGGCTGCTTTCAGCCGTTATTTAAATGAAGAAGGAATTGCAAATGCTGCAGAGGTCAAAACGAAATACGGAATTGAAGATGAAGAAGGCGCCGCGGCCCGTGAGATAGAAGAAGCTGAAGCTATCGCAAAAACGGAATAATGAATGAGTGAGATAAACGCCGATACAAAAAGTTTGAATAATGTAATTGAAGACGCTGGGTCGGGTCTTGCGCTATTTGCCACCCTCGTTAGTGAGGTGAGTTCCTCTACCAAAACGAATGACAAATTACAAAGCCTGGTAAACTATTTTGCAATGGCTCCTGGTGAAGACAAAGTCTGGGTAATTGCAATTTTTAGTGGCCGCCGTCCGAGGCGTGTCGTCAATTCCAGGCTGATGCGTGATTGGTGTGGTGACATTACCGGTTATCCTACCTGGCTTTTCGATGAATGCTATCATACTGTTGGAGATCTCGCTGAAACGCTTGCTTTGCTCTTGCCCCAAAAAAAACCGGACGGCCACACCAACCCAGGCCTGGCACATTACCTTCAAAAATTTATCGAGATAGAAAAAGAAAGCGAGCAGGTAAGAAAAAATTTTATTTTGGATAGCTGGAATAGTATGAGCCAGGATGAAAAATTTGTTTTCAATAAACTAATTACCGGCAGTTTTAGAATTGGCGTATCGCAAAAAACCATTGTGAACGCTTTGGCAAAAGTTGTAGATCTTCCTGCCTCTGTCATTGCGCATCGTATCAGCGGCAATTGGGACCCCGTCACCACTACTTTCGAAGAGCTGCTAAGTGAAAGTGCGTCAATTATTGATCACTCCAAACCCTATCCATTTTACCTCGCTTATGCCCTGGAAGACGAACCACCAACGTTGGGAGAGCCTGCAGACTGGCAGGCTGAGTGGAAATGGGATGGCATCAGGGGGCAACTGATTAAGAGAAACAATGAGTTATTTGTATGGAGCCGTGGTGAAGAGCTGATGACAGACAAATTTCCCGAATACCTTGTGTTAAGAAATGTATTACCGGACGGCATTGCGATAGATGGGGAGATCATTCCTGCTGTAGATGGGAAGCCATTACCTTTTGCTGTTTTGCAAACAAGAATAGGGCGGAAAAACATTGGCAAAAAACAATTGCAGGAAGCGCCCATCTGTTTTTTTGCTTACGATTTGCTCGAATATAACTACCAGGATTGGCGTGAAAGATCGCTGGTTGAAAGACGAAAAAAGCTTCACGAAATAATCTCTCCGTTGTCTGTGAAAGCAATCGAGCTGTCGGATGTAATTGCTTTTGATTCGTGGAGTGACTTGGCGAAGCTTAGATCAGGCTCACGTGAGATGAACAGCGAGGGGATCATGCTAAAAAGAAAAGCTTCTGATTATAAAGTTGGACGAAAACGAGGAGATTGGTGGAAATGGAAGATAGATCCTTTGACAATTGATTGCGTAATGGTGTATGCGCAAAAGGGTAGTGGCCGCCGAAGTAACCTTTATACTGATTACACTTTCGCAGTAAAAGACGGCGATAACCTTGTCACTTTTACCAAAGCTTACTCCGGATTGACAGATAAAGAATTTGCCCAGGTTGATAATTTTGTAAAAAGAAATTCTCTTGAAAAATTTGGTCCGGTAAGAACGGTAAAACCGGAATTGGTATTTGAGATCGCATTTGAAGGCATTGCCGCAAGCAATCGCCATAAAAGCGGGGTAGCTTTGCGTTTTCCACGAATGAGCCGCTGGCGGAAAGATAAAAAACCAGCTGAGATCAATACGCTTGATGATCTGAAAACAATGTTGGAGAAATATGGAAAGTAGCTTCGTAATTTTAACTGCGGCAAATGAAATTAATAAATACGAAAGGTTATAAGATCATTCTTGATTGGCTGCATTGCAAAGAATTTATCCCGTTTGCCTTCCAGCAAGAAACCTGGGAAAAGATTATCAATAAGGATTCAGGTCTTGTAAATGCTCCCACAGGTTGTGGCAAAACATTTTCTGTTTTCCTTGGCGCGATCATAGACTTCATCAATCAACACCCTGAAACTTATCAAAGTAAGGCAAAGAATAATCTGCAACTTCTTTGGGTCACTCCTTTGCGGGCCTTGGCAACTGATATCGCCCGCGCCATGGAGCAGGTAATTTCAGAACTTGGTATGAGCTGGCAGGTGGCCATCCGTAACGGCGACACGAACATCAGCGACAGGCAAAAACAAAAACGGCAAATGCCGGAAGTGCTGATTATTACGCCAGAGAGCTTGCACCTTTTATTGGCGCAAAAAAATTACCCACAGGTTTTTAAAGATCTTAAAATTATTGCTGTTGATGAATGGCATGAATTGTTGGGAACAAAAAGAGGTGTACAGGTGGAGCTTGCTATTTCCCGCATAGTTCATTTACATGTTGCGGCTGATACCTTCAAACGAATTTCACTATGGGGCATTAGTGCAACCATTGGCAATCTCTCCCAGGCTAAAGAAGTTTTGCTCTCACCATTGCTTGCATACAAAAAAAATTATGAAGGTGTTACCATTGTAGCTGACATTGACAAACAAATCAGTATTGAATCTATTTTCCCTGATGAAATAGAAAAATTTCCATGGGCTGGCCACCTTGGCATCAAACTCGTTGATAAAGTAATTCCTATTATAGAGAAAAGCCGCACAACGCTCATCTTCATTAACACACGTGGTATGAGTGAAATGTGGTACCAGGCCATCCTTACCGCCTGCCCTGATCTCGCAGGAGCAGTTGCCCTTCACCATGGCAGCATAGAACGGGAACTGCGGAGCTGGGTAGAAGAGAATCTGCACCTGGGAAGGCTGAAAGCTGTTGTTTGCACAGCAAGCCTTGACCTTGGTGTTGATTTTCGTCCAGTCGAAACCGTTATACAGGTAGGATCACCTAAAGGTGTCTCCAGGTTTTTGCAAAGAGCAGGTCGCAGCGGTCACCGACCCGGTGATGAGAGTAAGATTTATTTTCTTCCAACTCATTCACTGGAATTGCTTGAAGCGGCAGCGCTTAAAGAAGCAACGAAAATCAAGCTCATTGAAAATCGCGAGCCAAGAATATTATGTTTTGATGTGCTGATGCAGTATCTGAGTACGCTGGCGATTTCTGATGGCTTTCTGCCAGCTAATATTATCAAAGAGATTCGAACTACTTATTGCTACCGCGATATTCAGGATGATGAATGGCTGCAGGTCATTCAATTTGTAACGGCTGGTGGTGTTGCCCTACAGCAATATGATGATTATAAGAAAATTGAAATTCTTGATGGGGTTTACAAAATTAATAATCGCCGTATCGCTATGCGGCATCGCATGCACATTGGCACCATTGTGAGTGACCCTATGATGAAAGTGAAATTTGTATCAGGTGGATTTGTTGGGGTGATCGAAGAATGGTTTATAGCAAGGTTGCAACCCGGTGATGTATTTACGCTCGCCGGCAGAAAATTAGAATTCGTGATAGTAAAAGAAATGACAGCCATCGTAAGAAAATCAAATGCGCAAAAGTCAATTATTCCAAGCTGGCAGGGAGGCAGAATGCCCTTGTCTGCAAACCTCGGACACATGCTGCGTAAAAAATTTGACGAAGCAGCCTTATTGAATCCGACTGCCAATTCAGATGATGAGATTATCGCCTTGCATTCCTTATTTGAATTGCAGGAATATCTCTCGCATATTCCCAGGGAAAATGAATTGCTGATTGAGCACATCGAAACAAAAGATGGCTTTCATCTTTTTGTATTTCCGTTTGAAGGGAGGCTGGTGCACGAAGCGATGGCTGCAGTACTGGCATGGCGTATCAGCCGGATTACCCCGATTACTTTTTCATTGGCCATGAATGATTATGGTTTTGAACTTTTGAGCGATAAACCTATTCCCCTGGATGATACAAATGCGTATGAACTTTTTTCACCACAGAATCTGGTACAGGATATTCAAAGAAGCCTGAATAGTGTAGAAATGGCGAAGCGAAAATTTCGCGATATTGCAGTTATAGGCGGCCTGATTTTCCAGGGCTTTCCCGGGGAACAAAAAAAAGCCAGGCATCTGCAATCTTCTGCTTCATTATTGTTTAATGTTTTTTCAGAATATGAACCTGGCAATCTTTTATTGCGTCAGGCATTTAACGAGGTAATGGAGCAGCAGATGGAAGAGGAAAGACTTCGAAATATGCTTGAGCGAATTCAACAAAGTAAGATCATCATCACTTTCCCAAACAGGCTCACACCGTTTTGTTTCCCCATAAAAGTGGATAGCATGCGTGAAAATCTGACTTCAGAAAAGCTGGAAGACAGGATAAAACGAATGCAACTGCAACTGGAAAAGTCGTTATAGAAATTTGGAATTGTACGTGTTTTACTGAATCTTCAATATATGTAACGAACCTACGGCTCTTCGATACACGAGCTGGTTTTATTACAAAATGACCGAGCCTGCGGCTCTCTCAATGCACGAGCTGGCTTCATTCACCCGATTGAAATCAGGTGTTACGAATGAACCGAGCCCTGCGGCTCTCACAAGAAAACCTACGACAAGGCAACTTCTTATCTTCGCGGCTTATGACTAAATTGTTTGCGCCCCAAAAATTTATATTTCAAAAACAAACCCTGTGGCTTTCGCCTGCACGTTGTATTTATTGGGAGGAAGAGAATGCGTTGATATTATCAGATCTGCATTTTGGAAAATCTGGTCACTTCAGAAAAGCCGGTATTGGCGTACCGCAAAATATATATAAAGAAGACGTGCAGAGACTGTTTGCTCAAATACAGTTCTTCAAATCAAATCAGGTCTTTATAACCGGTGATATGTTTCACAGTAATGCAAATAAAGAACTTGATTTTTTTGTGAAATGGAGAAATGATTTCCCCAAAATAAATTTTCATTTGATCAAAGGAAATCATGATCTTTTATCGAAAAAATTTTATGAAGTAGCGAACATCAGGATTGCCGGAAAAAAAATGTCAGTGAAAAATTTTTGTTTTACCCATGATATTGCAGGATGTGACGAGAATGATGCAGAATATACTTTCAGCGGACACGTTCACCCCGGTATTAAAGTGAATGGAACAGGTAAGCAATCCATGAAGCTGCCATGCTTTTATTTTAGCACGTCATATGCAATTCTTCCGGCCTTTAGCATGTTTACAGGATTGTGTAATGTGCGTCCTCAGAAGTCTGATACAATTTTTGCCTTGGTTGAAAACCAGGTAATACAAATGCAATAGCAAACAAAGAAGTAAAATTTACCGGAACCATTTTAGTAATGTAGAGAAATGAAGACCAGCTCATTTGCTTTCTTTCCTTCTTTCTAATTCCTTATTGATCAGACTAAGCTGGCGGCCCGTTTGCCCCTTGACAGAACTATTTTCCTGCGCCCTTCGCATTAGGTAAGGTATCACATCTTTTATGGGGCCAAAGGGTAAATACTTACTGACTGAGCAACCGGCTTTTGCAAGATTGAAAGTAATATTATCGCTCATGCCATAAAGTTGTGAAAAATGCACATGTTCGTGATCCATTGCAATGTCTAATTCATTCATAAGTTCAGTAGTATGTAGATTACTTTCTTCGTTGTGGCTTGCAATGACGACTGCCAGTTGATGGATATGGCGAAGGCAAAAGTCAATCGCTGAATTGTAATCCTTGTCAGTATGCGCTTTATCTTGCTGTATGGGCGAAGGATAATTATGTTCTTCTGCACGTGCTCTTTCTTTTTCCATATAGGCACCTCTTACAATTTTAAATGCAGGCAGGTAGTTATCTTTTGCTGCGGCTGTACTGGCTTTTAAAAACGCAAGGCGGTCAATACGATACAACTGTATTGTATTATATACTACGGGCTTTTCAAGATTATAAATCTGCATCATCGCCATCGTGAGTGCATCTACCGGTGCCTGCAGCCAACTCTCTTCGGCATCTATCATCACACTGGTATTACTCGCAGCCGCTGCACGACATATCTGTTGCATCCTGTCAACCACTTTTTTCCATTCGTCTTTTTCTCTCTGGGTTAGTGCATCCGTATTAATCATCCCATGCAATACTTCATGCTCCGTTAATACTTCATTTAATTTTTCCAATAGGGTAAAGCGGGAAAATGCAGTCAGCTTCACGCTGATATATGGAATGTGCGGTTGGGTGGCTGCATAATTGATTACTTTAATAAACTGCGAAGTTGCTCTTTCGAAATTTTCTTCTCCGTCTTTTCCTTCAGCTCCATAATCCAGGATCACCTCTACATTATAATTGCTCACCGTATCTACCACCTTTGAAGTTTCTTCAAGAGTTTCTCCACCCACAAATTGTTTGAAAATGGTCTTCCGGATAATATTTTTAACGGGTAATCCGGATTTAATTATGAAGGGGGTGAGTTTGGTGCCGAGGCTAACCAGCCAGGGGGTATTCATAGTTTTAAAAAGAAACTTTGCCAGCCTGAGTTCCCTGTCTGATTTGTATTTGAAGGCCGTTTCAGTATTCTCAAATGAAATATCCATACACTTACCCCGAAATTCATTAATCATACACCATTAGCCAAATATAATTATGAAGATAACCGGCTTCCTCAAAAAAGCTTGCTTGTAATGGGGTGCCTTCCGTCTTTGCCTCAATAATTCATAAATTTGCCAAAAAAACAATGAAAAGTTTTCTGGCGATTATATTTCTGGCAGTCGTATTGGTAGGGGCGTGGTGGCTTTTTTTTAGAGAAGCACCTTCCAGTGAAACGACGGTTACAACTAACACAGA
>MWWA01000181.1_pt1 | contig 18958 bp, 20 predicted proteins | sample 1047341 | NCBI WGS metagenome assembly MWWA01 (sample SAMN06349978, study PRJNA376086) | soil metagenome | isolation source: MS5-1 sample Antarctic (ecotone) soil | place: Antarctica | collected 2015-01-13
GCCTTACACCATGTTTACTGACCCGCAACTGGGACGGGTGGGCATAACTGAACAGGAAGCGAGGGAAAAAGGACTACAAATAAAAGTTGCCAAACTACCAATGGCACATGTAGCACGTGCTATAGAAACAGGAGATACCAGGGGTATGATGAAAGCGGTGGTAGACGCGGAGACAGACAAGATTTTAGGGGTAGCCATTTTAGGACAGGAAGGAGGTGAAGTGATGACCGTATTACAAATGGCAATGGTGGGTGGATTGACCGCTTCGCAAATTAGCGAAATGGTGATTGCGCATCCACTGTACGCAGAGTCGCTAAATAACCTGTTTAAGAAAATCAACTAGCGAGGCAGAGGACGCCATCTCGTAGTAATCGAGAACCTATCTGATAAAATAAAATGAAAGAAACAATTGGCCTTGTAGGATTAGGAAAAATGGGTGGCAATCTTGCCTTGCAGGCGGTGGAAAAAGGATATGAGGTGATTGGGCATAGCCGGCAATTCAAAGACCATCTTAATGATGTGCCAAGGGTCTGGCGGTCATCCCCTCGGTGAAGGTGAAGCTTTTAAAAAAACGAACGAACAAATGGAAAAGTTGGTGACTTTTTGAAAATAAAGAAATAAGTTAACTGGATGCGCAATGCATGGTTGGCACGAGCGATCCTAAGAAGAAAATTCTCGGTCAGCTCTTTGCATTAGGCGGAGGTGGAAAAGTCCGCTTCGGAAACGATGCAGTGGCGCGGAAATCGGTAGAGCACCGTCCAATGTAAACTATCTTGCGTCCGGCAGTAATTACTATGAATCGCCCTGGCGAGTTTGAGATGTTTTAATAACAATAATCCAGGCTCACCTGATGATCGTACTTAAACATAATGGAGGAGTACAGACAGTTGTTCTGCCACAGCTGTTGTATATTTTAGAAAATACAGATTGTGATCTTAGAAGATCATACTTGAAATAACATTAATAAAATTAACGCATAACCAATAATTTAAGCAACTATGGATCTAATGATTAAAGGCAAAACAGCAGTTATCACCGGTGGTGATTCGGGTATGGGCCTTGCAACTGCAAAAATACTCGCAAGGGAAGGCGTAAATATTGTTTTGAGTGACATCACAGACGATGAACTGAAGCAGGCGGCGGATGAAGTTCGAAAGCATGCAAGCGAGGTGGAAGTATTTTCATTTCAGGCAGACTTAACAAAAAACGATGAAGTGGAATCTTTAGCTACTGAAACAAAAAGCAGGTTTGGTGGCGCTGATATTCTGGTGAATTGTGCAGGCATAAGGGGGGCTGCGGGAGACTTTATGACCCTTACAGATGAAGATTGGTATAATTCTATTGATATTGATCTCATGGGTGCGGTAAGGGTTTGCAGAGCCTTTTTGCCACAGATACTGGAAAAAAAATGGGGCAGAATTGTGTTGATTGCTTCAGAAAATGCTTTTCAGCCTTATGAGGAAGAAAGTCCATACAATGCGTGTAAGGCAGGAATTATAAACCTTACAAAATGTTTGTCAAGAGCATACTCAAAGGAAGGCCTTATGATTAATTGTGTCTCTCCTGCCTATGTTGCTACTCCAATGACCGATGCCATGATGCAGCAATTAGCTGAAAAAAGAGGTACATCTGTGGATGAGGCGATTGAATGGTTTCTCAAAAATAAACGTCCGCATATTGCTGTTGACAGGCGAGGCAAAGCCGAAGAAGTAGCTGCTGTTATAGCATTCTTGTGTTCCGAACATGCGAGTTACGTGAACGGCAGCAACTACCGTGCTGATGGAGGATCTGTAGAATCAGCCTTTGGATAAACTTTTCTATCACAGCAGATACTTTCTGCGCTTACAGAATAAAGAATTCATTTTTATGAAAGATAACGGCAATGTAAAACAGTGGGGTGAGCAAAAAGAAATATTGGTTTTTCTGCACTATTTCGGCGGCGCTGCCTTAAGCTGGCAGTGGGTAACCGAGCTTCTTTCTGATTCTTTTCGATGCATTGCTATAGACCTCCCTGGCTTCGGTAATGCTGCGCCTTTGGAGCATCCCTCAATTGAAGGTTTTGCTGCATTTGTTCAGCAGGAACTTCAAAAATTGGATGTAGAAACATATACACTAATCGGTCACTCCATGGGCGGTAAAATAGCAATGCAGCTTGCTGCAACTCCACCGGCCCAATCTGTGAACACTTTGATTTTAATTGCTCCCTCTCCACCTACTGTAGAAAATATGCCTGCAGAGGAAAAAGAACGTATGTTGAATCATCCCAATAAACAAGAAGCAGAGAAAACAGTGAAAAAGGTGACAAAAAAGTCATTAACGGATAAGCAGTATAAGTTGGCGATAGAAACTCAGCTCATTATTGATCATAGTACCTGGAGGTGGTGGCTATTAGAAGGAATGAATCACTCCATTGCGGATCAGGTTAAGAAAATAGAGACACCCATCACAATTCTTGCTTCTGAAGATGACCCTGCAATTACTTACGATGAAATTCAGAATGAAGTGGTAGCAAATTTAAAAGGAGCAAGATTGGTGACCACAAAAGGTGTTGGACATCTTATTCCGATGGAATCGCCAGAATGGCTGGCAGATCAGATCAGACAGGCAGTTGTAAGAAAAGCTGATTGAATTAAAACATACACCAATCAATAAATCTCTTGAAATATGGGAGCATCAGAAAAAGAGAATAAGCCTGAAGTACACTATTGGCATGTATGGACGGATGAAAACGGGATCAGCCGCCAAACCCGTGCAGCACTTACTTCTTTTGAAAAGGAAAGCATGGGAGGCGATGCAGACCAGCAATGGAATAATCACCTGCTATGCGGAGACGCTGAGGTTTTGTTTACAACGCTGCCTGTTGGCTGGAAGGGCTCCTGGCATGAAAATCCAAAACCGCAGTGGATCATCCCATTATCAGGAAAGTGGTTTGTAGAAACCATGGATGGGCAGTGTGTGGAGATGGGCCCAGGTGATGTTTCCTTTGGCGGCGACCAGGGCACCAAAGAAAATCAGGAGGGAAAGAAAGGCCATCTTTCGGGTACAGTGGGAAAGACACCAGCAGTGCTAATGATTGTACAGCTAAAGGAAGAAAAATGGATTGGAGCAAGACCCGGAGATTTTGTGTGATATACCGCTACAGCATAAAAAGTAGATAAATAAATCTTTGTTAGGTATGCATTGCGATAAGGGAACGTGTAATATAATTTACAGCAATGAATGATAAATTTTCTATAGAAAACTGCTGCTTAAAATTTATTAACACCGGAAAAAATGATGATAACCAATAAAACCAGAAAAAATGAAAGAAATTAACTTCAGTAATATAAAAGCAGTATTTGTAAACTGCACCTTAAAAAAATCACCAGAGAAAAGCCATACAGACACCCTTTTCCAAATTTCTAAAGCTATAATGGAAAAAGAAAACGTAACGGTTGAAGAAATACGTTTCGTAGACCACGAAGTGGCGACTGGAGTTCAACCAGATATGAAAGAACAGGGTTGGGAAAAAGACGAATGGCCGGAACTTTTTAAGAAAATATTTTCGGCGGACATTCTAATTGTGGGTACGCCCATCTGGCTCGGTGAAAAATCTTCTATTGCCCAAAAACTAATTGAACGTTTGTATGCTATGAGTAGTATGACCAATGATAAAGGTCAATATCTTTTTTATGGTAAAGTTGGCGGCACCATTATTACGGGTAATGAGGATGGCGTAAAACATTGTGCTATGGGTATTTTATATGCGCTGCAACATGTAGGATATTCTATTCCTCCACAGGCAGATGCAGGCTGGATCGGCGAAGTAGGCCCTGGCCCAAGTTATGGTGACACAGAATGGAAAGGAAAAAAGATCACTCCTCCGGTGGGCGTAGACTCTGATTTCACGAACAGGAACACCACTTTTATGACCTACAACCTGCTTCATTTGGCATCTGCGCTTAAGGTGCAGGGTGGCTACCCGAATTACGGAAACTCCCGTAAAGACTGGGATAACGGAGAAAGATGGGAGTTTGAAAACCCAGAGTATAGATAAAATTATGCTAACAATTTAGTAATAACCTAATGGCATTTTAAATTGCATACTATGATACTTGATTTATCATTCTTGTTACCTGCATCGCTTTTATTGCTAAGGATTATTGTAGCGATTGTATTTTTCTCCAGTGGAAAAAGCCACGCTTTGAATCCTGTAGAAAGAGGTAAAAGTGTAGGCCTTTCTCCATCGGCAACCCGGGTTTTAGGAATCGTTGAAATAATAGCAGCTTTCTCAATTACAATCGGAATTTTTCCTCAAATAGGCGCAGCCATCGTATTGCTAACTATGCTTGGCGCCATTCAAAAAAAGATTTTTGTTTGGAAAACCGGTTTTTATGCTGATAAAGGTTATGGCTGGCATTATGATTTAATTTTTGTTATTGCTGCTTTGGTCATCATTGCTACAAACGGCGGTGCTTACATTTTAACTTAAAAAAATACTTATGAATGTTTCAGAACAATTATTACAAATTCTTATAGATACAGGCGTACGAAATGTACATGGTGTAACTGGCGATGCACTCAATTATTTTGTAAAAGCGATAGAAGAAAGTGATGCAATAGAATGGCGTGGCTTTAAGCACGAAGAAAATGCTGCTTTTGCCGCTTTTGGTGAAAGTGAAACATCAGGAAATTTGGCTGTATGTGCCGGAACGGTGGGTCCGGGAGCATTGCACCTTATAAATGGATTGTACAATGCAAAGAAGGAAAGAACGCCGGTGTTGGCAATTACAGGGCAAATTCCAAGAGCATTGCAAGGAACCAATTACTTTCAGGAAGTAGATTTAAAAAAAGTATATGATGATGTTTGCGAATACCAGGCCATCATTAAAACACCTGAAGAAGCACCACAGATCATCCAGCGGGCAATAAAAATTGCCATTAATCATCGTACGGTTTGTAGAATTGAATTGCCTGCAGATGTTGCTGAAATGAAAGCTGAAAATCAGGAATTCGTTTACACTTTAATTAAATCTGAAGCAACACTAGTGCCCAGCACCCGGCAGATAGATCTTGCTGCCGCAATGATAAACAAGGCGGAGCGGATCGCTATTTTGGCTGGTCATGGTTGTCGGGAATCAAGAGAAGAAGTATTGGCATTAGCCAAAAAATTGAAAGCGCCTATTACACATACCTTAAAAGCTTCAGATATTTTCGACCATGATACTGATAATGTTGTTGGTCTTACCGGACTTATAGGAAATCCTTCCGGCTACCAGGGAATTATGAAATGCGATTTATTGTTAATGCTGGCGACAGATTTTCCATACATTGAATTCTTACCTCACAAAACAGACACGATTCAAGTGGATGTTCGTGCCGAGAACATTGGTAATCGAACCGCCGTAAAACTTGGAATACACGGAGACATAAAGAGTTTTGTGGAAAGATTACTCCCTAAAGTAGAAGAAAAAACAGATTCGGATTTTGTCGATAAGCTCACGGCTAATTTTAAGAAATACCGGGCAGATAAATTGGCTGAAGCATCACCGGAAAGAGACATTGAACCACTCCATCCACAAATTTTCGCACGCTTTATAAATGATCATGCTTCAGATGATGCCATATTTACGGTAGAAACAGGAACCTCGGCAATTTGGGCGGCCAACCATATATCATTTCACTCGCAACGTAGAATTATTGGGTCATTTAATCACGGCTCTATGGCCGTAGGTTTGCCCTCAGCGATGGGTGCTCAATTTGCTTTTCCTAATCGGGAGGTGTGGTCTATTTCGGGAGATGGCGCATTCAATATGGCAATGCAGGATTTTATTACCGCAGTTCGCTACGACCTACCTGTTAAAATATTAGTACTGAACAACGGTCAATTGAGTTTTGTCAAGCTCGAAATGGAACAAGTAGGTCTCGCACCGGCACTCGATGCCCTTCATCAGGAAAACGTCAATTTTGCTGAATATGCGAAACTCTGTGGCGGTGATGGAATTAGAGTAGAAAAAGCTGAAGACATTGAACAGGCAATCATTATGGCAAAAAACAGCAAAAAACCCTTCATTATTGATGCAGTTGTAAATAGTGGAGAATTGGCCTTGCCATCACATATTGGGATGAAACAAATTTTGGGATTTGGCACTTCCAAGGCTAAGGAGGTACTTCAAATTATCACTGGCGATAAGCAACAGTGGCAGAACTTAAAAAAAGAACTGAATACTTGGTTTGATTAATATTCATATTTGTGAGAAACTGTTAAATGAAAAAATGATTTTCCGCCTTGGGCGGTGTCCACCTCCCATTTTCTTACTATTGCAAAATTTATAAAATCATTTTTAAGCCGCTTCTTATCAAACAGATTTATTTTAATGCTCTTATTTGCTGAACGGCATCCTTTACTTCTGTTACCGGGCGTTTGCACACTTTATCCTGGCATACGTAAATGGTAGTCTGCCCTTCCACAAATTTATTTTCCAGCAATTCCAGGCTTGATTTTTCTTTAGTTCCCGTAAGCAGAATATTGGGCAGGTAGTATTCATCTATCATCTCACGCTTTCTTTCAGCATCTTTGCCTACAATAGCCACTTCATACAAACCGCTTACAACAGCGGCTTCCAACATGCCCCAGTTCGGATAAAAATAAATTTGTTGCTGTAGGTTTTCTTGAACATTCAGCAACATTTGCGTTGCCCTCTTAATTTCCATATCATCACTAAAAAAATGCCCTAAATAAAAAAGATTTTTTGCCATTTCAGAATTGGAAGAAGGAATGACATTATCTGCTATTTCCATTTTTCGGGCAATAAGATTGGAATGCTGATTATGGGTATAATAAAACATACCGGAGGTACTATCAAAAAAATGCGTTTGTGTGTAAGCCGCTATATCATTGGCTTTATACAACCATTTCTCATCAAAAGTTGCCTGGTACAAATTTATAAAAGCTGAAATAGTAAAGGCATAATCATCCAAAAAACCTTGTATAGAAGATTTGCCATTTTTATAATTGCGCTTTATTTCATTATTACTGCTAATGGCATTACTCCATAAAAAATGGGCATTTTTAATGGCGGCATCCAAAAACTTTTTTTCACCAAATGCGCTGTAGGCATCTGTATATCCGGTTACCATAAGTGCATTCCATGCTGTTAATATTTTATCATCGAGGTTTGGATGCACCCGTTTGTTGCGAACCCTTAGAAGTGTTGATTTACCTGCTTCAATTTTTTCTTCGAGCTGTTGTTGAGTGATTTTAAATTTTGCTGCTATAGCTTCATCAGGCATTCTTCTGAATAAAATATTTTTATGATGCTCCCAATTTCCGGCGGCTGATATATTATAGTAACTTATAAAAAGAGCAGCCTCGTCACCCAAAATTTTTTCAATCTCATCTTTTGTCCACACATAAAATTTCCCTTCTTCGCCTTCGCTGTCTGCATCAAGCGATGAATAAAATCCGCCTTCGGGAGAAGTCATTTCCTTTTCAATAAAATCAAGCGTTTCATACACTACTTGTTTATACAGGGGATTTTTTGTTTGTTGAAAAGCATGCGCATATAAACTTACCAGCTGGGCATTATCATACAACATTTTTTCAAAGTGAGGCACATGCCAGTTAGCATCCGTTGAGTATCTTGCAAAACCACCGCCTGCATGATCATAAATACCGCCCATCGCCATGTTATTCAATGTGGCTGTTACAGCACGCAAGGCATCTTCGTTTTTACTGAGGTAATAATAATTAAGCAAGTAATCCCACATAGCCGGCATCGGAAATTTAGGCGCCCGTTTTTCACCGCCTTTTTCATAATCTAAATTGGGTTGCATGTTTTTAAAATTCGCATCCAGGTCCTTCATAGTAAATGACGCTGTTGCTTTATTAAATGGAACATTTTCAATAGCATGAATTCCTTGTGTAACCTTTGCGGCCTGTCCGCTGAGCACTGCTGGATTTTTTTGATACAGATCAATATAATATTTAAGCATTTGTATCCAGTCTTTTTTGGGGAAATAAGTGCCCGCATAAAAAGGTTTTCCATCAGGCATTGCCAGCGCATTTAATGGCCATCCCCCTCTTCCGGTAATTAATTGTGCTGCATTCATATAAACCTGGTCCACATCGGGACGTTCTTCTCTGTCTACTTTTATGCTGATAAAATGTTCGTTCATGATACGGGCAACAGCCGTGTCTTCAAACGTCTCCTTTTCCATTACATGGCACCAATGACAGGCAGCATAGCCAATGCTGATGATAATCATTTTATTTTCATCCTTTGCTTTCTTCAATGCTTTCTCGCCCCAGGGATACCAGTTTACAGGGTTGTGTGCATGCTGTAATAAGTACGGACTGCTTTCATGTATAAGCTCATTAGTGTAAGAATGACTGTTGTTCATTTTTGCATTTTTATTATTTTGAGTTTGCCCGCAGGAAGAATTTAATAAAAGGCAAAGGCTTATGGTTAAGATAGAATTTATTTTGTTCATTTTTTTTGATTTTATGTCATACAATTCACAACCGTTTACAGATTGTTGCCGCTTGCAACAAACAGAGAATATTGTGCCGTATTATATTCTGTTACCGCATTGATATAATCCAACTGCGCCTGTAGATAATATTGCTGCACCTGAAACACCTCGAATGGCTTTGCCGTTCCCAGCTTTTGCCGTTCGGTACTTTGGTATAAAGCTTCTGATGCCGATTGCACCGCTTCTTTTGCAATGATAATTTGCTCGTTGGCAATTTGCACTTGTGCTGAAGCGGTCGCTGTTTCCTGCTGATATTGGTTTTTAAATTGCGCTACTTTGTTTTGCTGAAGTGCAATTTGTGCATTCCATTGCTTTATATCTCCTTTGTAAGTCAATTGTCCCAATGGTAAATTCCACATTAACGAAGCGTTGAACTGGTACAGGCTAATTAAAGTGATCAGGATTGGAATACTTCTCGAATTAGGCAATAAATAACCTTTTTACTGTTATGAAAAAGACATAGCTACGTCTAAACCGCTATGAAAGCATTAGTAATTTCGGGCGGAGGGAGCAAAGGGGCTTTTGCAGGAGGTATTGCCGAATACCTGATAAGCACTTGCGGCCTTAAGTATGATCTTTTTGTAGGTTGCTTCACAGGCAGTTTATTATTGCCACACCTTGCCATTGGCAAAGTAGACAAAATAAAAGAAATCTACACTTCGGTAACCCAAAAGGATATTTTCAGTATAAACCCTTTTCATATACGAAAAACAGAATCTGGTTACGCAACCAGTATCAATCAAATAAATACTCTGCGTACTTTTCTGAAAGGTTGCCCTACATTTGGCGAAACAGAAAATTTACGAAGCCTGATAAAAAGGAGCATCACTAATGAGGATTTTGAAACTATATCCAGGTTAAATAAAAAGGTAATCTTTACTGTATCCAATCTTACTGAACAAACAGTGGAATACATCTAAACAGACAAATGCAATTATGATGATTTTTGTGACTGGGCATGGGCTTCCACCAATTTCGTACCTCTTATGAATGTTTACCAAAAGAATGGAAACCAATATGCAGATGGTGGCTTTGGCAGTCATATTCCTGTTTATTGTGCTATGGAAAATAATGCCTGCGAAGTTGATGTGATTATCCTGGAAAATGAACATCCTGTAAGAAAACAACCATTGGCGACCAATGCGTTTTCATTACTATTAAAAACTTTCCGTTTTATGGCAACACAAATCAGCATTAAGGATTTGATGATTGGTAAACTAATGAAATCAAACAGGAAAACGGATATCCGCATTTATTAAACGTCTCGGCAATTAACAGATAATTCCCTGATTTTTGACCCTATACAAATGAAGAAATGGTGGGAGGATAGATATGAATACGCCAGGAATAATGAACCTATTTGTTATTGTCATTAGCCAGGTAGGTAAGGAGATTCACTCTTATTAAAAACAATTAATTCTAACTGAATTTTACTAAATATGTCATCATCCAGTCTACAGCTTGCTTTTCTCTATATGCCAGATATAAGCGGGTTTACACAATTTGTAAACGAAACAGAAATTGAACACAGCACTCACATCATACAGGAGCTTTTAGAAATAATTATATCCGCCAACCAGCTAAATATGGAGCTGATGGAAATAGAAGGAGATGCAGTTTTCTTTTACCGTTTTGGAAAAACCCCATCACTTAAAGAAATTATTGAGCAATCTAAAATTATATTCAAAAATTTTCATGAGCATTTATTAAAATATGAGCATCAGCGGATTTGCCAGTGTGGCGCCTGCAGAACGGCCAATAACCTGACTTTAAAATTTATTGTTCATAGCGGAACGGTTAGCAGCTATTATGTCAGGGATAGGTTCAAACTAATAGGGAAGGATATAATAATACTGCACCGCCTTTTAAAAAACAAAATCCCTTCGAATGAGTACCTTCTGTTAACCGAATCCTTGTTCGAACTTTTTAATAATGAGTATTTAGAAAAACATCAATTATCAGCATTAAAAGAAACGGAAGAATTTGATACCGCACTAATAAACTATAAATATATTCCAACCAAACAATGGCTGAATGAAATAGTGCATCCTGATGAAAACGGAAATGAAAAGGTTCCTAACATGGTTCCGGCGGTTTCCATAAATAAGGAAATAAAAGCACCTTCTGATATTGTATTTAACTACATAGCCAATTTATCAAAAAGAGCGGAGTGGATGAAAGGCGTAAAGAACATTGAAGTAGTGTCAGGAGAAAAAATTAACCAGGCAGGCACCATTCACAAGTGTATTGTTGAGAATAACAATATTTTGCTTTTCAAAACAGATTATTTTGAACATACTGATGACGGCTACAGTATTATTGAAACTGATAGCACCAATGAAAGTTTTGCACAACAATTTACTGTTGAAAAGATTTCCCCGGATTCATGTATGGTTAATCTGCAGTTTCTTGTAAAAAATCATCTTGTAAGCAAAACAATGTTTTCTTTTTTTATGAAAAACAGAACGAAAATAAATTTTACGAAATCATTGGAAACTCTTAAAATCAGGTTTGAAAAATAAATAAACCCTTTAATTAGTGCCACACTGGTTTTCCTTCCACCTTCAATTCTTTTGCAAGAATTAACAATTCTTCCTGACTTTGATACCCACTTGATTTATTAATAACCTGTCCGTCCGGCGCAAGAAAAAGCAAAGTTGACGTTGCAGTAACTTCATATTCTTTTACAATCTTTATCCCCTCTTCACTCTCAATATTTACCTGGGCGTTAATAAAATTTTTATTAAAAACATCTCCTACCTCCTTTAATGGAAAGATATTACTTATCATTTTTTTACAGGAACTGCAATAGCTTGCATGTGCCAGCAGGAACATTGGTTTGTTTTCTTTTTTACTTAATGCCACCGCCTCGTTCATTGTACCAGTAAAGAAATGAATCCCGTCTTTTGAATCGATTTTGGTAGTATCATCGGTACTGCGGTTGAAAGTTGCAACTATGATAGTAATAACTATTAGTATTAATACAGCAGCAGCTATAAATGAAAGATTTATTATTTTTCCCATTTTGTTGTTTTTTTGAAATTGTGAACAGCCTTCTTTTGCAAGAAGGCTGTTACTTTAAAACCACCATCAACCTGTCTATGAAAAAAACAACCGATCAGCTTTGGGCTGCTGTTATCTCCTTAATAATTTCTTCCGTTGGCTTAGTTACACTGATTTGTTTGATAATTATTTTTGCATCTACCAGTAAAATTACACCGGTTGATTTTGTTTCCTTTACCGAATTATAAACTTTGTTCTTCTTTAATTCCGCTGTTGACTTTGAAATGGTAGCTACATCAGTAAGATCATTGGCTAAAAACTTTACTTTCAAATTTTTACATGCAGGCATTACTTTATTCATTACTCTTTCGCCATTTAGCTGACATACCGGGCGCCAGTTGGCCTTGTTAATTATAGCGTACACTTTGGGTTCAATTGTTTTTGTTTGGGCATTTGCCGAAAAGAAAACCTAAGTGCCGATAATCGCAACCAATGCCAAGAGCGTGGATTTTAATGCTACATTTTTTATACTTGTATTTTTTATTGTACCGTTCCAAAACGGGTTCCTACATAAAAAGAGAATCCATTAATGTTGCCGCCTTGTATTTTTGCAGGCGAAGCCCAATAAGAAGCATCCAAATATAAGGTTTGAAAAAAACTGGATTTGGTTTTATAGGCAAGCCTTGCGCCGCCCCTTGCAAACACACTGCTTTTTCTTGCCACATCCTGTTTGGCAATATTGGCAATATTATCTATCGTTACTCTTGGTTCTCCAATATTGAGATACCCCCCGCCGCCATATAATGATGTGAACCATTTTTTATTTTTAAAAGGAATATTTTTTCCTCCATTTAATCCAAGTAATAATAAAGAACTGTTTGTATTTTGAAACAGGAAGGGTGAATTGGCATCTCTTATCTGCTGGTCGTATTTCAATGCATTAAAGTCAAGTACAAGCTGACTATACCAGTTATTTTTAAGTGCCATTTCCACACCTGAATTAAAGGCCATGGTGGATTTAATTGCCTTACTAAATTTCCCTTGTGGGGCTATTACACCAAAAGATGTGGTAAAATATAGCTTACCGCTTTCCTGAGCCATTGAACGGTTAGTTATTGCTATTGCTAATAAAATAATTCCAATTTTAATTTTATTTCTCATGCTGTTGTTGATTAATTTTTGGTTGAAATACATTTAATAAAAAGCCTCCCAGTAAAGCGCCATATAAAGTCATTCTTACGGGGTTGGATTGTATATAACAGGTGCAGTTGCTGCAGCCAATAAATTTCCAATAGAAGAAACTGCTATTGCTCCAACCACTGCACCGGTTATGGTAAGTATATTCTTTTGTATGATTTTTTTCATTAGCTTATATATTACAATATCACACTGAACAAGAATGGCATGTTCATACAAATCAAGGTCCGCATCGTAACGATTGCCAGCTGTAATGGCACCTTTTATTTTTACTATATCACCTACTTTAATTGATTGTGTATTTGCCGTTGTTGCTTTGGTAAATGTGGCGCTTACACCGATCTTAGCCCCCTCGTCTTTCAGCACAATTACTTTTTCTCCGTTTTGATTGTCAGAGATTTTACTAACACGACCTTCTACAATCAACACTTTTGAATTGCCGTCACTTGCCAGGTATTTTTCATTAGCTTTACCGGCATCGGTGGTAAATTCACTTACCAGTTCAGACGCTTTTAATTCCGCAAAAGCCTTAGTGGCCTGCACATCACGGTGTGGTTTAAAAAATAGGTAAGCGCCTATTAAACCTGCAATTACAACACCTGCAAGAATTACCAGGCCAATGCGTTTCATTGATTTTTTTGTCATTGTATTAATTTGAAGTAGGTTTTAAAAATTGTCTATCCTGAAAATTGAAAACGCAGAGTTTTTGCGAATCATAGTCAATCCACCCCTTTTTTTACAATACACTAATGAAGTAGTTACAGATTGCCTGCTGGTAGTTTTCATTTTTGCTAATATCCTCATGGGGTTAAAATAATCTTTGTATTGCAAACCTCCGTTGATAGGGTAGCCAAATTCTGATACAAACTCTTTGAGAGAATCGAGAATTCATTCTCTTACACCTTTTACCATTAATGAATACATACTTTCTTCCAGTCACTTAATTATTTTGCTGAAGTAATGATGGATACTTTTTCGGAAAGAACTATTAGTTATCATTAATTCTTTTACCGTTCAACAGGTATAAGGCACACTTCATAATTTTCCATTGATACTGCCATCTCATGAAAGTCCTCTTCATTATCCAACATGGTAAGTTCTCCAAATTCTACCCAGGTTCTATATACAATATTTAAATACCTATTCTCCGTTATCATTTATATTTAAAACTTTATTAATTTCTTTTTCAGAAAGTAACCATACCTTATGCTTACATCGCTTACATGAATAACTTTTTTCCATGAATTTGTCTGACAATGCCGGCATGGTGTAGTACCAAAAATATCTTTTCTGTCCATGTTTTCTATAACTGTATATTGTTTTATCAACGATTGTTCTGTTGCCAGTCCATTGGTACTACTTGTACTCATTTTAAAAAATTTCTGCATTAGGATAAAATGAACCAAAAGCCATCCAGTAGCCTATAATAAACTGTGGTGATTTTAATTTTTGTCCTGTTAATGGTCCCGAAACGGCAATTCCAAAAGCATCCCATATATTTCCAAACTGATCTTTCAACAATCCGGCGCCTGTGTTGTCCATAGAAAAAACAGGGATACTGTTATCAGGTAATTTTTTTTCAAAAGCCACCATAATGTTTTTCTGTTCATTTCCTGCAATTACCAGCGATTCTCCTTTGAATACATCCTGTATTACTCCGTTGCCAGCAGCTAATGAAGAAAACTTATACACTTTTGCTTTGCCATCCTTTATTACTCCTAATACTCTTTCCTTACGGGGCAATCTGTTGTCGTCAGGCTGAATGTTGAATAAAATATTATTATTATTTGTTCTATAATCGCCGTAAGGATACGATGAATAGTTTCTGCTAAAGCCCGTATTAGTTGATAAAACCTTTGAACCAGGGAACATCTCCTTCCATGTTTTCCATGTAGTTTCAATGACCTGTAAATTCGAAGCATCTGTTCCGTTAAGCGAGCCGTTTACTGATTTTAATAATAGCTGTGACCAGTTGCTATTTGTTTTTCTGTCATAGGGAATTACATTGGTATTGTATAAAAGACCGGAAACACCAAAAGTCGTTTCGCCTGATGTTAACATTCGGCTCCATCCTGTTGCAGTACCGGTTAGGGGACAATAAACAACTGCTAACTTATCTCCGCTAACATCGTCATTGACTATTTCATGCCAGTTGAGGATATTGTGAGAGTATGCCCTGATATCATTACCCTTCCTGTACCCAACCACCAAATCATTATCGGACAAATAGGTAGCCTGCGATACATTGATAAATGCCGGAGCACTTAATGCCGGGATACCATCTTTACCCGGACCACCATCAAAAACACGGTCTCTTGGTATTGACCATTCGTTGTTTCCTGAGCCGGAATTGCCTCCACTTGTACCTGAAGTATTTTTCTTACAACCATCATTAACTAAAACGATAAAGGGCAACAATAGGAAATGTAGCTGTTTCATAATATTATTGTTTAAATGATTTATAAATTGATTTGTTTCTGGGTATCTCAAAATAGAAGCCTGCATTATATCTTACTGTGGGTGTAAGTTGAGTTTCCCTTACCCAACTGTAAGCGGGTACACTTGCACTGATGTTAATAGCGGATGTTCTTCCGGGTTTAATCGTTAATCCAGGCCGGATAAAAACCCACCGGCCACCGGTGCCTGGAGTTTTTTCTCCATCATTTGCATCCTGAAAAGCATGCCTGTATATCGCCTGTATGGATGCTCCCCATAAAAATTTATTTATTACATACTGGTCTGCAATACCTCCTATAAGTATCAATTCATTCCCAAACTGATATATCTGCGAACCGAGATAGCTATTATTCTTTCCTTTTAAACTGAAGGTTGCAGTACCCGAATAGGTCAATGAAGGTCGGTGTTTACTGTTTTTTGAAAATTGTGTCCAGGTAATAACATCAAAAGAACCACTGCCGGGCTGTAGGTCGGCATTCAGGGAAATATCGTTTTTATCTTTTTTGTTTGACGAGCCAGTCGGGAATTTTGGACCAGCACCTATCAACCAGTTTATATGTTTTGTACTATTTGAATGTAGTTTATACTTCAAGAGTAATACTGCGTCGCCCAAACCCTGCGCTACAGTTTTGGTTGTGTTGCCAAACTGGTTAACAATTCGTTCTTGTCTTATCCACGACAAAAATATTTCAGCGCTCCACCTTTTATCAATTACATAACCGCTTTGAAATAAAACGGAATGTGTTAACCTTTTTCTTGCATCATCATTCAACCTTGTGGAGCCTTCTTTAAGAGTATTCAGCAAATTAAGATCATAACTTATAGCAAATTGAAAAGTCTTTTCATCTGATGCCGGCAGGCCCAGGTTATTTGAAATAGGCACCCCGCCGGAGCAGCAGCTTTGCGAATAAGCCCTGGTTATAAACCCTTGTATAAAGATGGATGCAATAAATATACTTATACAATAATTGCTCATAATTGACAGGGTGGTGAAATAAATTATAAATCTGCTCAGTTAGAGACGAGCCGGTTTTAATTTCCTTACATTGTTGCTGTTAAAAAAAAATTATTGGCCAAAAGGCTCTAAACCAATTCGCAGATACATTCTTTATATTTACGGTTCAAACAACCCCTTAACAATGGAAAAACAAGCAATCAAAGCTGACCCCCCAAAATGGGTTATATTATACGGTACAATTTTATATCAATACGCTTTACCGAGAGTAAATGATAGTGATATAGCGGAAGATTTAGTGCAGGAAACTTTTTTGTCTGCATTGAAAGGGCTGGAAGGATATAAGGGAGAAGCATCAGAAAAAAACTGGTTATTCTCCATCCTTAAAAATAAGATAATAGACTTTTATAGAAAGAAAGCCACAGAACAATCCGTTATGTCTATGCCTGATTTACAGTTAGCGGAAAATGACTGGTTTGATGAGGAAGGTAGTTGGGCTGAGAACAGGATGCCAAAGGATTGGCATGCTTCAGACAATCCAACAGAAAGAAAAGAGATTCAAAAGATAATTAACTGGTGCAAAGACCATCTTAAAGCCCTTCAACAACATGTTTTTACGCTTAAGTATATGGAAGACGTGGAGTCTGAAGAAATCTGTAAGGTATTAAATATAAGTTCGTCTAACTATTGGGTTTTGATACATAGGGCCCGGCTGCAAATGCGGGATTGTGTAGAAAAATACTGGTTAAAAAATTGAAGCGTATGAAGCGATTTATGATGAAATATTTAATGGTTAATTGTAAGGAAGCTACCTTACTGATGGCAAAGAAAGAAGAAGGAAAGCTATCCCTCATGGAGAAAATGAAATTATCCATGCACACTTCCATGTGTTCCTTTTGCAGAAAATTTGAAAAGCAAACTACTCAAATTGCTAAAGAAAGCAAGCATGTTCATGCAGAAGAAAAAATGTCTGTTGCTGCAAAGGATAGGATTATAAGAATGATTGATGAACAATCCTTTTAAATTTAATATTCACCCTACAGCTGTACCTCCTATAGCTAGGCCTATAAAAACCTTCTCTCCAATGATGATGAAATGGGCGTTTTAAAGTAAAAAGAATGATGCTCAAATAGCATGGCGAACAGTACGGCTGAGATCATAAACTTCCTAAAGCCCATGCTTCAATCAGGTATAATTTCCAGTTTAATTTGAATACCCTTATCATGCAGAAGCAATTCTTATGTCTGTTAATACTTTTATTAAAGACGATATAGACCATGCCTGGTGAATGGTTCCCTTTCCGGCGCCAGGGTTTTCGCCATCAAAAATTTCTGATATGCCATGGGTGCAATTATCATTATAAAAATGTGCTTTCAAAGGAAGTATCCATTGCTGAACCTGTTTTATTGAAGCAACAGATTGTTTATTCATTTTAAGATATGCAGAGAAGAATTCACCCATTAAAAATGGCCATACGGTTCCCTGGTGATAAGCATTATCTCTTTGCCAGGTATCTCCTTGATAAACAAGTTTAAAATCGGGATGATTTTTTTGTAAGGTACGCAGGCCATAATCTGTAAATAATTCCTGTTGTACTATGGCAACAATATTTTGTTGTTCCTTTATTGTAAGTACTGTATAGGGAAGGCTTACGGCATAAATCATATTGGGGCGTATACTTTCGTCGGCACTTACATTGGGTATCAACACATCATTCAGGTAGCCCTGGGCATTAAGAAAATATGTTTTAAAATTTTGTTCAAACAGTTTGATATACGAAGAATATGCATTTTTGTTTTTCAATACATTGGCAAAATCATTATAAATTTTAAGTGCATTATACCAAAGCATATTTATTTCTACCGGGCAACCGTGGCGGGGTGTTACCACATAATCATTTACTCTGGCATCCATCCAGGTAAGCTGTGTATTCCCTTCGCCACCATACAAAAATCCTTCTTCAGTTACATGAATTTGGTAACGAGTGCCTTTAGTATGTGCTTCAATAATGGTAGTGAATTGAGGGAATACTTCTTTTATAAAATCAATATCATTGAATTTTTGCTGATAATCATGCAACACGATGAACAGCCATAGTGTAGCATCAATGGTATTGTATTCTGGTTCTTCGCCCCAATCCGGAAAACGGTTGGGTAACATACCGCCATTTAAATATTGCAGAAATGTTTTTATAATGGATTGAGCCAGTTCCTTTTTGCCGGTAGCAATACAAAGCCCACGCATGGCTATCATGGTGTCTCTTCCCCAATCAGCAAACCAATGATATCCTGCAATGATACTGGCCGATTGTGAAGAACTTCTTTGAATAATAAATTGATTACCGGCTGCAATAAGGTCATCTAAAAAAATATCACCTGAATTTGTATATTGCTGTTGTTGATACTTCAGCTCTATCATCTTTAAGGCATCGTCTTCTTTTGCCATCATCCCTTCATCTGTAGAAAAAATAAGGTGAGCCTTGCCTCCGGGTTGTAATTGATAAACAATTTCGCCTGCGGCAAAACAATCTTCATTGAAATCTAATCCTCTTTCCTTTTCGGCAGTGTATTCATAATTTTTATGCCAGTAATTTTTAGGTTGCCATTCTCCATTGCTATGCTTGATAAAAACCGGTTGAGCACCATAATAGGCATATATTTTTTTGTAGTAGTCAAAATTTTCTGTCCAGTAATTATATTCATTGTTTTCTTTTAACAGGCTGTGATAATCCCTGTTAGAAAGAAAAACAGTTGCTCTTAATTCATACGCTTCTGTACCGGTATTACAATATTCTACTACAGTGGTATTGGAACCCTGCAGCATATAAATTGT
>MWWA01000182.1_pt1 | contig 18898 bp, 21 predicted proteins | sample 1047341 | NCBI WGS metagenome assembly MWWA01 (sample SAMN06349978, study PRJNA376086) | soil metagenome | isolation source: MS5-1 sample Antarctic (ecotone) soil | place: Antarctica | collected 2015-01-13
ATTACATCCAATTGCACTGAAGGTGCCAGGTTGCCCAACATTAAAAATTCACAATCCTGGTAACTTTCCGGTACTACAGGTTTAAAATCTCCCAAAACATTTAACTGGGTTTCAAGAGTGTCTCTGGTGTTCATATCCATATGATACCTGCCACTCCAGAAAAAAGATTTTTCATCTTTTTTAATTTGCACTCCTTCCATCATAACACCTCTTTGCATAAGCATGTCTAACTCCTCTTGCGGAAAATCACCTCCCACTACAGAAATTTGATTGATAGGCTGGCAAAAATTGCTGGCACTCCATGCTATATATGTAGCAGCACCACCAATAATTTTATCACTTTTACCAAAAGGGGTTTCTATTGCATCAAAAGCCATAGAACCAACAACAATAAGAGACATAATTTAAATTTTGAGTATAATGTAAGAAGCAGGAATAAAATTCCTTATTCTGGTACCTTTTATTTTTTTAACAGGCGTGCAAACCTACTACATATTTAGTTTTGCATGGCTTTAACTTCTTCAATAATTCAGACCCTATCTTTGAAATTATCTTATGATTCATTTTCACTCACTCCAGGTTAAAAAGGTACAAAAGGAAACAGAGGATTGTGTTTCTATAATTTTTGAAGTACCGGAAGAAAAAATAGAACTATTCCGGTTCAGGCAGGGACAAAGTCTGACCATAAAAAAACAATTCAATGGCGAAGAAGCCAGGCGAACTTATTCCATCTGCAGTGCCCCATCAGACCACATTTTACGTGTAGCAGTAAAAAAAGTGGAAGGTGGCATTTTTTCAACCTGGGCTAATGAAGAATTAAAAGCCGGTGATATCATTGATGTTATGCCCCCGGTGGGAAAGTTTTATACCGAGTTGGATCCTGCACAAACAAAACACTACCTGGCATTTGCAGCAGGCAGTGGCATTACTCCCGTACTTTCTATTATTAAAACAACTTTACAAACAGAACCTAAAAGCTTTTTTACATTAGTCTTTGGCAACAGAACTAAAAATTCAATAATTTTCAAAGAAGAACTGGAGGCATTAAAAGATAAATTCATTGACCGATTTCGTATCTATCATATTTTAAGCCGTGAAAAAACAGATACTCCTATTAATCATGGAAGGATTGATGTTGAGAAACTGGATATTCTTTTTTCAAAAGTGATTAATTTGCAAAAAAAAGATGAAGTATTTCTTTGTGGTCCTGAAGAAATGATCTTTTGCATAAAAAATTATCTGTCTGACAGAGGATTACCCCCGGAGAAAATACATTTTGAATTATTTACAATACCGGGACAAAAAAAATCAGTAATTACAGATAAAAAACAATTTGTTACCGATTCAGGCCCAAAAGCAAATATTAGTGTAAAGGTGGATGGGATCATGTTTGATTTTGAGCTTGGTTATGAAGGAGAAACTATACTGGATGCCGCCTTGAAACAGGGAGCTGACCTGCCTTACGCCTGTAAAGGTGGTGTTTGTACTACATGTAAAGCTAAACTTATACAAGGTGAAGTAGCCATGGATGTAAACTGGAGCCTGGAGCCGGATGAACTGGAACAAGGATTTATATTAACCTGCCAGTCTCACCCAAAAACTGAAAAAGTGATGGTGGATTTTGATACGAAATAAAATCAAACAAAATGAATACAAATTCAGAGGTACGTTTTTTAAAAAATGAAGAATGGAAAATTCTTCCTTATAAAAATGCTTATGGGGATCGATATGCATTAAGCTCCCATGGCAGGTTAGTTTGTTTTAAAAAAGATATAAAAAAAGGACAGCTTTTAAGATTAAGCAGACAGGGCGGTTATCCTATATGGCGAGCTATTCGCAAAGGAGAGTATTTTGCCATTTTATTACACCGCCTCGTTGCCAAATATTTTCTTCAAAAACCTTCTTCTGAAAATAAATTTGTCATTCATCTTAATCATAATAAAGAAGATAACAGGTTTAAAAATTTAAGATGGGCGACGCAACAGCAAGTAACAGAACATAACAAAAAAAATCCCTTAGTAATAGCAGCAAAAGATAAAGCACGTTTAAATCCACAAAGAAAACATAGTAAACTTACACCTGCTCAAATCCGTTCTATTAGAAAACTGCTGAACCAAAAGAAGACCTTGAAAGAAATTGCTCAAAAATATGGTGTTTCGGATATGCAGATTCACAGGATTAAAACAGGTGAAAACTGGAGTGGCGTTTAAAATGGCCTTTTGATGGCTTTAACAGCATTATCGTCAGTTTAAAATTAAATTTGTAGTTAATAAATTTTATGGCTGTACATGAATTAGAAGATATTTTCCAGAATAAAATTGATGCCGAAGTTCGCATTGAGCCCAAAGACTGGATGCCGGAAAAATACCGCCAGACTTTAATCAGGCAGATAAGTCAGCATGCACACAGCGAAATTGTAGGTATGTTACCTGAAGGCAACTGGATCAGCCGGGCACCTTCCTTAAAACGCAAACAAATTTTAATTGCCAAAGTACAAGACGAGGCGGGACATGGTTTGTATTTATATTCCGCTGCTGAAACCCTAGGCATTTCCAGGGATGAAATGATAGAACAATTACACAGTGGCAAAGCCAAATATTCATCCATTTTTAATTATCCAACGCTTAACTGGGCTGACATGGGTGTGATTGGATGGCTGGTTGATGGTGCTGCTATTATGAACCAGGTTCCTTTATGCCGCGCCTCCTTCGGACCTTATAGCCGTGCTATGATAAGAGTTTGTAAAGAAGAAAGTTTTCATCAACGCCAGGGATTTGAAGCTCTTATTGTTTTAAGCAAAGGAACAGAAGCACAGCGTGCCATGGTACAGGATGCAATTGATAGATGGTGGTGGCCAAGTTTAATGATGTTTGGACCTCATGACAGCGAAAGCCTGCACAGTGAGCAAAGTATGAAATGGAAAATTAAACGTTTTAGCAATGATGAATTGCGACAGCGTTTTGTTGACATGTGTGCTGAACAGGTGAAGCTTTTGGGAATGACACTTCCTGATCCTGACTTAAAATGGAATGAAGAAAGAAAGCACTATGATTTTGGTAAAATAAACTGGGAGGAATTTTGGAATGTAGTAAATGGAAATGGTCCATGCAATAAACAAAGACTGGATGCCAGGAAAAAAGCATGGGAAGACGGTGCCTGGGTAAGAGAAGCAGCAGTGGCACATGCGGAAAAGAGAGCGGAGAGGATGAGGGTGAAAGCTGCTTAGAAAATGTAAAATATAAAAGTAAAAAAGTTTAGCTCTATACTTTTCTAAGCTTTGTTACTACTATCAGGCTTCTGTTGTGTCACTCACTTGTACGTTTTGTAATTCTATTCAGCAATAAATAAGCTTTATGATGTTATTCAGAAAATACTATTACGGTGATTATGATGCTATAAAAGGCGGCTCCCCCGAAGGAGGAGAGAATCAGGCACAAGGAACTTTTAATAAAAATAAAATCACTCAAGAAGGAACTGATACAAAGTCCACTCACCGGGGGGATTTAGGAGGTCTCTGGGAAGTTTTTATTCGCAGCAAGCAGGGGCTTGATCATAAACATGTTGGTTCATTACATGCAACCGATGCAGCAATGGCAATTGAAAATGCCCGTGATGTATATACACGCAGGCAGGAAGGTGTAAGCATTTGGGTGGTGGAAAGTAAATTTATTCATGCTTCAAATCCTGATGAAGCCGAAAGTTTTTATGAGCCTGCCAATGACAAAGTATATCGTCATCCAACTTTTTATGATTTACCCGATGAAGTAAATCATATGTAGCCCACCTAAATCCTTCCCAAGGGAGGACTTAGAATCCTATAAACATAGATTAATTATGATGACAACTAGCATAGATAGTGACTCAATGCAAGCTCCATTCCCACGGGAAAGGGCCGGGGAATGGGCTTATACTCTCCATTTAGCAGACAATGCCCTTATCCTGGGACAAAGAAACAGCGAGTGGACGGGACATGGGCCGGTGCTGGAGCAGGATATTGCCATCACAAATATTTCTCTTGACCTTATTGGACAAGCAAGAAATTTTTACCAGCATGCGGCTACGCTTTATAACAGTTTTTCAGAAGAAGAAAAGAAAGCAGTCGATCAATACATTCCCCGACTTTGGAAAGAATATAATAGAGAACTGCAGGAAGATGATCTTGCTTTTTTACGTGATGAACATCAGTACCTGAATTTGCTGATCACTGAACTACCAAAAGGCGACTGGGCACAAACAGTTTTAAAGCAATTCTTTTTTAGTGCTTATCAATATTTTTTATATCAACATCTTCAAAACAGCAGTGATATTCAAATAGCTGCTATTGCTGAAAAATCTTTTAAAGAAACTACTTACCACTTAAGATGGAGTAGCGAATGGGTGATACGATTAGGAGATGGAACAGAAGAAAGTAATCAAAGAATAAATAATGCTTTAAATGAATTGTGGCCATTCACAGGTGAAATGTTTATACCTGCTGAATATGAAGAAATAAATGTTAAAGCAATAAAAGAAGGTTGGATAAAAAAAGTTGAAGAAGTTTTTGCTGAAGCTACTATAACTCCTTCTTCTTTAGAGGGGGCTAAGGGGGGGCTTTGGATGCAAAGTGGTGGAAAACAGGGAAAACATACAGAATATATGGGGTATCTTTTAGCAGATATGCAGTATCTGCAAAGGTCTTATCCAAATTCAATCTGGTAAAATCAATTAATTTAGAGCTATGGAAAATTTAAAAAATCATGTAGAAATTAATCCGTTAATAATGGTTGGCAAACCTATTATAAAAGGTACACGTATCACTATAGAATCTATTATGGAGGAATTAGCTGCGGGTTATTCTATTCAGCAAATATTAAAAGCACACCCTAACTTACAAGAATCAGATATTTTAGCTGCCCTACAATATGTTGCAACTATTATGAAAAATGAAAAAGTTTACACTGCATCCGTATGAAGTTTTTTGCAGATGAAGGTGTTGATTTTCCACTTGTTGATCTTCTACGTAACTCATCATTTATTATACATTATGCCGCAGAAGAAATGAGAGGAGCTACAGATAAAGAAGTATTAGAAAAATGTTTAGAATATGATTGTATTTTAGTTACAAAAGATAAAGACTTTGGTGAGTTAGTTATACGAAATAATTTACCATCTAAAGGAGTCATATTAATAAGAATAGAAAATCTTTCCATCAAAGATAATTGCTTATTAGTTGCAAGTTTTATAAAAAAATATTCTGAAGAACTTAGTAATTCTTTTACAGTAATCCAGGAAGATAAAATCAGAATTAGAAAATTAATAAAATGAATGCAATAGCTTAATGAAACAGAAAAACCAATATAAGTTTATTTCTGATTCCCCTTTACCTGAAATAAAAAATGAGGATATTATCTGGCATTTGCTGGAAGAAGTAAAAGATCCGGAAGTACCTGTTCTGTCTGTACTTGATTTAGGAATTGTGAGAGCAGTTGAACTGATTACCATTTCAGGAGAAGAAAAACCACTTGTAAAAATAACTATCACTCCCACATATTCCGGATGCCCTGCAATGGATGTTATTAGCATGGATATCAGGTTAAAGCTGTTGGAAAAAGGATATAAAAAGATAGAAATTAATCAAAAGTTATCACCTGCCTGGACAACTGATTGGATGACTGAAGAAGGAAAAAGAAAACTAAAAGAATATGGGATTGCTCCTCCCAATCCAAAACAGCAATTTTGTAATGAAGAAATGTTTCAACAGGAGGCAGTGCCATGTCCACGTTGTGATTCATTTCATACCGAATTAATCAGCCAGTTTGGATCTACAGCCTGCAAAGCAATGTATCGTTGTCTTGATTGCAAAGAAGCATTTGATTATTTCAAATGCCACTAAAGTTTCTATTTAAATATTAGCATATAGATTTGGCAAGAAATTAAACACATGCCAAGTATATTATTCGATGTAAAAGATGGTCTTGCTACTATAACATTCAACCGCCCCCAAAAGTATAATGCTTTCAATAAAGAGATGGCTTTGCTGATGCAGCAAAAACTTGATGAATGTAAAAAAGATGAAATAAGATGTGTAGTCATTACCGGGAGTGGAAAAGCATTTTCATCAGGGCAGGATCTGGAAGAAGTTGTTGATCCGGATGGACCGGAAATAGAAGCTATTGTTGGTGAACATTATAATCCAATAATCACACGTATCAGAAAATTAGAAAAGCCTGTAGTTGCTGCGGTAAATGGAGTTGCTGCCGGTGCAGGCGCCAATATAGCTTTAGCATGTGATGTAGTAGTGGCTACAAATTCAGCATCATTTATTCAGGCTTTTTCAAAAATTGGATTAATACCGGATAGTGGTGGCACTTTCTTTTTACCACGTTTAATTGGCTGGCAGAAAGCTTCTGCATTAATGATGCTTGGTGATAAGATATCTGCTGAAGAAGCTGAAAGAATAGGAATGATCTATAAGGTCTTTCATGATGAAACTTTTATTGAAGAAAGTTTAAAGATTGCCGCAACTTTAGCTAACATGCCCACTAAAGGACTTGCATTTACTAAAACATTATTAAACAAATCGTTCAATAATGATTTTGCAAAACAATTACAGGAAGAAGAAGTATATCAAAAAAAAGCAGGATCTACAGCAGATTATAAAGAAGGTGTAGAGGCATTTTTAGAAAAAAGAAAACCCATATTTACAGGACAATGAATAACCAGCAGAAAGATCAGTTAGCAAAGGAAGTAGTTGCTAAAATGATGCGTGATGACCTTTTTAGCCAATGGATGGGAATAGAAGTTTTAGAAGTACGCGAAGGATATAGTAAAATAAAAATGACACTTCGTGATGAGATGATTAATGGTTTTGGGATCACACATGGAGGACTTGCTTTTTCTTTAGCAGACAGTGCTTTTGCATTTGCATGTAATAACCGCAATAATTTATCAGTGGCATTAGACACTTCAATCAATTTTACAAAAGCAACCAAACCGGGTGATGAATTAACTGCCGAAGCCAAAGAAATTCATAATGGCAGAAGTACAGGTTTATATCACATTACCATTATAAACCAGCTAGGTGAGCAGGTAGCACATTTTAAAGGCACTTGTTTCCGAACAGGAAAAACATTGGTGTAATAATGAAAGATTCCATTTTAGAATTATTTCAACAATATGCACAATTTGCAATTCCTATTTCATTAGTCATAAGTATTCTAATTGCTGTATCCGGTATTATACCCAGTGTATTTATAACGGCAGCAAATATTTTATTTTTCGGTTTTTGGCCCGGTACTGCCATTTCATTTTTAGGTGAAGCAATAGGTGCAGCAGTTGCCTTTTATTTATACCGGCTGGGTTTTAAAAAAATGACACGTGATTCTCTTTCACGTTTTCCGAATATTAAAAAACTTGTTGATTCAGAAGGCAAACAGGCTTTTTTACTCATTCTTTCACTACGTATTTTACCATTTGCACCTTCCGGATTGGTAACTTTTGCAGCTGCAATTGGACGTATCTCATTACCCCTGTTTGTTGTTGCTAGTTCCATAGGCAAAATCCCTGCTTTATTAATTGAAGCTTACTCTGTAAAGCAGGTCGTAGATTTTGGCTGGCAGGGGAAATTAATTTTAGCAGCAACTGGAATATTTCTTTTAATCTGGATCATCAATAAAGTAAGAAAAAGCTCTAAAGTAGAAAAATAGCAAATAGATATAATTATTTATTTTACTTAATTTGTATTACTGCTTTAAAAACAATAACTATATACTTATGAGAAAATTATCCATGTGGGCCCGCCAAAATCCCTGGTATGCAAGAATAACAATTGTTTTGTCTTATATCGTTTTAAATGCAATAGGATTTTTTATTGGGAAAGCATTTTTAGATTGGCATTTAAAAATCTCCGGATTTCTTATTTATCCAATTTGCTTCTTGTTTCTTTTTTTATTGGCTTTTTATCCCCTTAAAAGAAACCGGGGCCAGTATAAAAATTATTTTAGAACACAAAAAACGTTTGACTTTTTTCTCGTTGCTTCATCTTTTATTTTAATTATATGCTATAGTAATCAGTCAATATCATTCACCTCTCCTTTCAATGGTTCAACCGCATTGGCTGTTGAGCCTGCTTCTGTTTATAAAATAGAAAAAACAATTTCAATAAAAAAGAATAAGAAATCATTTTCAAAGCAAATGCGGCAGCACCTCAAAAAAATGTATTCAAAAATTAAACATGAATACAAAACTTCAACTAGAGGTGAAAAAATTGCATTGATAACACTTTCTGTAATTGTTGCTCTTCTATTGATGTATTTAGTAGCTGCAATATCCTGTAACCTTTCATGTTCTGGTGCTGATGGGGCGGCAGTAGTGGTTTTACTTTTAGGATTTGGAGCTATTATTTATTTTCTGATAAAAATTATTCAAAGAATATCAAGGGGCAAGCCTCTGCCAAAAGCAGAAACATCAGAAAACACCTCATCCTGATTTAAATGATGACATTACCTTAGAGCCATGGTTTATGAGTTTAATGGTATAAAACCTGTTGCACATCCTTCATCTTTTATTCATCCACAAGCTGCAGTAACAGGTAATGTAATTATTGGCAAAGATGTGTATATAGGTCCGGGGGCAGCCGTTAGAGGTGATTGGGGCCAAATTATAATTGAAGATGGATGTAACGTACAAGAAAATTGCACTATACATATGTTTCCTGGTGTTACAGTGTTGCTTAAAGAAGCCGCTCATATTGGACATGGAGCAATAATACATGGGGCCACAATCGGTAAAAATTGTTTGGTAGGTATGAATGCTGTTATAATGGATGAGGTAGAATTGGGTGATGAATGTATTGTTGGAGCTTTATCATTTTTAAAACAAGGCGAAAAAATACCGGGCCGTTCGTTGGTGGCTGGCAATCCGGCTAAGATAATTAAAGGGGTGAGTGATGAAATGATAAAATGGAAATCTCAGGGAACATTGCTATATCAAAAACTACCTGGTCAATGTAGGGAAACTTTAAAAGTATGTGAACCACTGATTGAACAAAAAGCTCAGGAATTTATTTTTAAGGCTGATTACAAACCATTTAAAAAATAAACGTTTAAAAGGATCAGTATCATAGTTAGAATTTGTAATTTAATAGCCCGCTTAACTATAAAACTATTTTTATGAAGAGATCTTTAAATTGTTCATTTTTCTTAATCTTATTATTTTCTGCAACTTTTGTTCAGGCACAAAAAGACAGGTTTGCTTATGCTGTTACAGATTTAAATAAAGATGGTGCTGGCTGGAACGCCTTAAGAAAAATAGATTTAAAAACTGGTGAATTCAGTAGCTTTTTATTTGATGGAACCAATATAAAAACGGTATTGTATGATGCCCACTCAAAAGCAGAACTATCAATTCCTGACACAGAAAAAAATGCAAACATTTTAAGAATGCCCTTTGGTACAGGTGTTGCCGCAGCTGCATACGACAGAAGAAATAACAGGTTGTATTTCACACCCATGTTTATTGATCAATTAAGATACATTGATCTTAAAACAATGAAGATCTATTATGTTTCTGATCAAACTTTTACAGGTTCCGGCAACCTCCATAATTCGGGAGCTAAAAGTATTACAAGGATGGTAATAAACCCTGATGGAATTGGTTATGCTATTTCAAATGATGGTAAAACATTTTTAAAATTTACTACAAGTAAAAATATTTCAATTACTTCTTTGGGATCATTGGTTGATGATCCTGAAAATAATGGAGTTTCTATTTTTAATAGCTGCACAAGTTTTGGTGGCGATATGATCAGTGATGAAAAAGGAAATTTATATATTATCACTGCCCGTAACCATGTATTTAAAGTAAGTCCTGATACCAAAATAGCTAAACATATAGGAACTATAAAAGGATTACCGGCAACATTTACCGTAAACGGTGCTGTAGTTGATGGTGAAGGAAGCCTGGTTGTAAGCAGTGCTGTTGATGCATCAGGATATTATGTGGTTAATCCAAAAACATGGGAGTCATCTTTATTCCAGGCCGCTAAGGATATTTATAAAAGTTCTGATCTGGCAAACAGCAATTATTTAAATACATCACGCAGTTCCGGTTCAACCTCTGTTATTGATCTTTTGACGCAGCAACAATTACCTTATTCTAAACTGGTACAGGTTTATCCAAATCCTGTTGTTACCAATCAATTTACCATGCAGTTTAACCAGGTACCAATGGGAGAATACACAATGGATTTAAGTGATGTAATGGGAAGAACAATTATGCAGAGAAAAATCAGTATTCAAAATGAAAACCAAACGCAGGCAGTACCACTAACATTAAAAGCACAAGGAATCTATCTTATTAAACTTACAGATGCTTCTCAAAAATTAATGTACCAGCAAAAACTAATGATTCAATAAACCCTTTCTTTATATAAATGAACGTCCTGCCACACCGCAGGACGTTTTTTCTTTTTATACCGTATTAAGCGGCAACTTTGCACATTGAATTACTTAAAAATATTTAGTGGAAAAATCAAATTTTGTTGACCAGATAAGGATCTTTTGCAGGAGCGGACATGGTGGCGCTGGTATAAAACATTTCAGAAGAGATAAATTAACTGCTTATGGCGGCCCGGATGGTGGCGATGGTGGCAGGGGTGGACATATAATTTTACGGGGCAACCGCAATCTTTGGACATTATTACATCTTAGATATTATAAAAATGTATTGGCAGAAGATGGTGAAAGAGGCAGTGATAATAATAAAACAGGTAGAAATGGTAAGGACATTATTTTAGAAGTGCCGCTGGGAACTATTGCGAGAGACGAAGAAACAGGGGAAAAAGAACTGGAAATTTTGGAAGATGGTGAAGAGAGAGTTTGGCTCCCGGGTGGAAAAGGTGGTTTGGGAAATACAAATTTCAAAACTTCCACCAACCAGGCGCCGGAACATTCACAACCGGGGTTGCCCGGTATAGAAGGCTGGAAAGTTCTTGAATTGAAAGTATTAGCAGATGTGGGACTGGTGGGTTTTCCAAATGCAGGAAAATCAACCTTGCTTTCTGTAATAACGGCAGCAAAACCAAAAATTGCTGATTATGCATTTACAACTATTACCCCTAACCTGGGAATGGTCGAATACAGGGATGGTAAAAGTTTTTGTATTGCTGATCTACCGGGCATTATTGAAGGCGCTGCTGAAGGAAAAGGATTAGGACATCGCTTCCTGCGGCATATTGAAAGAAACTCCATTCTTTTATTTTTACTACCGGCAGACAGTAAGGACCACAAAAAGGAATATGAAATTCTGGTAAAAGAATTAAAGGATTACAACCCGGAGCTGCTGGATAAAAAATTTATAATTGCCATAAGCAAAACCGATATGCTTGACGAAGAATTAAAAACAGCCATCGCCAAAGAATTACCTCAATCAACTCCACATATTTTTATTTCATCTGTTACCATGTATCACATACAAGAGATGAAAGATCTTTTATGGAAGGTTTTGAATGAATAAGATGCACAATAATTGATTTCAACTAAACTGTTATATTCGTTTACATAATCAGCTGATTTGAAAAAATTTGTTTTCTCAATTTTTACTTTTGTCATTTACACAACTTCCCAGGCTCAGGAAGGTTTCAGTATTGCTACAGACTTTTCTTTATTAAGAAGCATCAGTAAAAACCAGGGCTTTTTTGCTATTGGACAAACCATTCAGGGAAATGTTCATTTCACCAATACAGAATCTTTATATGCCTGGTTAAGCTATTATACTAACGGAACCTTTAAAAATACATTGACTGCAACTGCAAAAGATCCAACTACTTCTCCAAGGAATATTAATTATACTTCTTCATCAAAATTATCTTACCAGCAAATTTCAATTGGGTGGAAACATTTTTTTGTTGGGGGTGCAGAAAGTGAATCGGCTTATACTGTTTATGGATTAGCAGGATTTGGATTGGTAGCAGGTAAAATTGAAAATACCTGGGATAAGGCAATTGACACTGCTGATTATATATTTGAATTAAGAGCTATTGAAGGTTCAGCCACATTTAAGCGATTAACATTTGATATTGGCATTGGTTCAGAGGCAAGATTGGCAACAAGTGTTTATTTATATGCCGATTTACGTACGTGGTTACCTGCATCAAATTTTCCTTCGCCTTATTTATACAATAATAGTTTACCGAGGGTCATTATTGCCAGTACAGGTATCAGAATTTTATTTAATTAATTATTGAATTTTTACATCAAACCTGCCTTCAGTAACAGTTATAGGCTTAGGTTCTCCATAAAGATTTATGACCTGGAATTCAAAAGTGCCTGAAACTATTTTTTCAGTTGGATCATAAAAATTTATATTGACTCTGCCGGTATATTGATTATTTGTTTTCCACTCATTATCTATTGTAAATTTTCTTTCCTCGTAATAGGCATAACTGGCAGTATGGTTTGGAAATTTATTGGTGGTTTGATTTAATTGATATGTACCAACTCCATTAAAATCTTTTATATAAATTTCAAATTCAGTTTCTTTTGGAGAAGACGCAAAATTTCTTGCATTGATAAATATTGAATTATTAGCTGAAAATCGTGCTTCTACAATAGGTGTAGTTTGTGCAAACCCAAAACCTTGCGGAACCCAGATTGCTCCGTTTAAAAGAGCACCAAAAGTATTAGCACCTGTTTGAGTGGCTTCAGGCAAATCTTTCACATCCTTTTTACAGCTAAAAAGGATTAAAGCAATAAGGATATAAAAAAGGCTTTTCATAAGTATAGGCTATCATCAAAAATCGTTCAAATCAATTTTTTATTGTGTTGGTTCAGGCCTTTTTAACTTAGCACTTTAAAAATTTCTAATATGGCAGGCAGTACTATAACTTCAATAGAGCTTTATAAATTATTTATTCATCTAAAAGAACCCTTTGTTATTTCATTGGGCGCTGTGGATAGCGCAGAAAGTTTGATAGTTATTTTAAGAACTGAAGATGGCTGCACCGGTTATGGAGAATGCAGCCCGTATATGAGTATCAATGGCGAGAGTGTTGACACTTGTTTTATAGTAGGTCAATATTTTGCAAAATTTCTGAAAGGAAAGGATGCTTTGAGAATAGAAGACAGAATAGCAGATATGGACAAAATAATTTATGGTAATAGCAGCGTGAAAAGTGCTTTCGACATGGCATTATATGATATTGCTTCACAGCACGCTCAATTACCATTGTACGAGTTTTTAGGTGGTAGAAAAAATAAAACATTAGAAACAGATATGACTGTAAGCATCGGCGATCCTCATAAAATGCAGGCAGATGCTGTCAGATTTAAAAATGAAGGCTTTCCTGCCATTAAAGTAAAATTAGGTGAAGCAAAAAATATTGATGTAGAAAGAATAAGAATGATAAGAGAAGGCATAGGAAATGAAATTCCATTACGAATAGATGCTAACCAGGGTTGGAAGACAGCAGATATGGCAATTGAAGTATTACATGCACTGGCACCATATAATATTGAACATTGTGAAGAACCCATATTGCGCTGGCGTTTTATGGAATTGCAAAAGGTTTCTGCCGCCAGCCCAATACCTATTATGGCCGATGAAACCTGTGGTGATGAACATGATGCTGAAAGGTTAATACAATTAAAAGCCTGCCAAATGTTTAATATTAAGCTGGGGAAATCCGGTGGTATTTTCAGGGGCTTACAAATTGCCGAACACGGTGCACATGCCGGAATGCACATGCAGGTAGGAGGCTTTATGGAAAGCAGACTTGGAATGACAGCCTCTGCCCATTTGGCTTTAGCTAATGATCATATTGTTCATTGCGATTTTGATACTCCACTTATGTTTATTGAAGATCCTGTTATTGGTGGTATACATTATTTAGATAAAGGAGTTATTGATGTGCCGGATGTGCCGGGGCTGGGTGCTGTTATTGATGAATCTTATTTAGAAAAAGCAGAGAAGGTGGTGATATAGTGAATGGTCAATGGTCAATGTTGAAAAGTTAGTGAGCAATTTTTCTTTTCATACTGCAAAAAATCCATGTCTTTTAAAGATCAATCACCATCTTTCCAATGCCAGAGGTGCATACAGGCATAGGTTCTGTATGGTGACCATTTTTTTGAGATCTTCAACATGTTTTCTTTGAATTCTTTTTTATTAGTGTCATCTAATTTATACAGCTTTTTCATAGCCACCTGTATCCCATAATCATCCGCAGCAAAAAGATCTTCCCTTCCTAATGTAAACATCAATAGCATTTCTACCGTCCATCTTCCAACACCTTTAATCTGTGTCAGCAGTTCAATAATATCTTCATCACTCATTTTCTTTAGCTTCTTATCATCCAGCTTATAATCAATAGCAAATTGTGCAACATTTAAAAGATATTGTGTTTTTGCATTGGATAAACCAATAGCTCTTATTGCATCAAAAGGAGTAGCAACAATCTGCTCCGGTGTGGGTTCAGCCGAACTATATAATTCCAGAAAACGGTGGTATATAACTTTTGCAACTTTAGTAGACAATTGCTGGCTCATAATGGAAGCGCATAACCTGAGGCAAATATTCTTGTGAAACTTTAGTTCAAACGGATCTTGCTCCATTAAAACTGATCGCAGTTTTTTATCCTTTGCAAGATGATTTATATATTCCATATGCAGGTAAAAAATTAATTGGTATCATAACAGTAAATTAACTATAGTACAATATTTTCAATGAGTGATAATTTATAAGGATAATCAGTATTAAAATGTAGCCCCCGGCTTTCCTTACGGAAACTTGCTGCTTTTATAATCAGGTAACCTACTGTTATCATATTTCTCAATTCCAGTAATTGAGGAGACACTGTTGTTGTTTGATATAAATCTTCAGTTTCTTCAAATAAAATATCTAATCTTTTTAAAGCACGTTGTAAACGAACATTGTTTCGTACAATGCCAACATAATCACTCATTACCTGCTGAAGTTCTTTCAAACTTTGAGTAATTAGAATCATTTCTTTTGGTTCTGATGTTCCTTCTGCATTCCAATCCGGAATAGCTGATACTCCATTCATGTTCCCCGGTGGTGGTGTGTTTATATCATTAGATTTAAAGCCAAAAAGCAAGCCATCGGGATGCTGCAATCCTGCATCATCATTATCAAACGGAGCAACTGAAGCCACATAACACCTGTGTGCAAAAACCAAAGCTTCTAAAAGCGAATTGCTTGCTAAACGATTTGCTCCATGTAAACCTGTACTGGCACATTCGCCACAGGCATACAGATTTAAAATAGATGTTCTTCCCCATTCATTGGTTTTAATTCCACCGCAACTATAATGCGCTGCAGGTGCTACAGGTATCATATTTTTTTCTACATCTATACCTACAGATAAACACTTTTCATAAATGTTTGGAAAATGTTCCTTAAACTTTTCAATGTTTAAGTGGCGGCAATCAAGGTACACATGTTCTGTTCCTGAAATTTTCATTTCATTATCTATAGCACGTGCAACAATATCACGTGGTGCCAAATCTTTACGTACATCATACCGTTCCATAAAAGCTTCACCGTGAATGTTTCTTAAAATCCCTCCGTCTCCTCTGATGGCTTCTGTTATTAAAAACCCCTGACCTCTTTTACCTGCTTCATATAATGCTGTTGGGTGAAATTGTATAAACTCCATGTTTTCTATTCTTCCTTTAGCACGGTAAACCATAGCAACCCCATCCCCGGTTGCAATTGATGGATTTGTAGTAGTACGATATACCTGACCATTACCGCCTGTTGCCAATAAAGTTGTACCGGCAATAATTTTTTCAATCCGGTTAATTTTTGCATTTAATACATAAACACCAAAGCAGTTTACATCCGTAGTGGCTTTTGTAACAAGGTAACCAAGATGGTGTTGAGTGATAATATCAACTACGAAACAATGTTTGATCATGTTGATGTTCGCAGACTTTTCAATTGCATCCAGCAGGGCTCTTTCTATTTCCATTCCTGTTACATCTTTATGATGTAAAATTCTAAATTCAGAATGACCTCCCTCCATTCCCAGTTTAAAATCACCATCTGCATCTTTATCAAAGCGTGCTCCCCATTCAATAATTTCCTTCACTCTTTCCGGACCTTCCTTAATAACCAGTTCTACAATTTTTCTATTACACAATCCATCGCCCGATATCAATGTATCTTCAATATGTTTTTCAAATGAATCGTTTCCCAAATCATTTACTACAGCAATACCACCCTGGGCATACTTGGTATTAGTTTCATCAGCAGCGGCTTTTGTTATAATGGTTACTTTTTTATCTGGTAAGTATTGGGCTACTTTTAATGCATAAGTTAATCCTGCTATACCTGAGCCAATAACTAAAAAATCTGTTTGCATGTAAAATAAATTCGAACTTTAGATTGCAACATTAAGTTGTTTTAAAAACAATATGCGGAGTATAATTATGCCAATACAGGTTTTTCAACCCATGCTCCATTTTCTTTAAGAAGATTAATTAGTTCTTCAACGGCCACTTCACTGGGCACATTTCGTTTAACTACTTCTTTTCCTTTATATAAAGTTATTTTACCGGGGCCACTACCAACATATCCAAAATCTGCATCAGCCATTTCTCCGGGACCATTTACAATACAGCCCATAATAGCAATTTTTACACCTTTAAGATGATTGGTTACAGCACGAATTTTGGCTGTTGTTTCCTGGAGATCAAATAAGGTTCTTCCGCAACTTGGGCAACTGATATATTCTGTTTTTGAAATTCTTTTTCGTGTAGCCTGCAGTATACTAAATGCAGTATTATTTATAAAATGTTCAATTGAACTTGAGGTAATATAATTTCTTCCTGATGCATTTACTAATTTTTGCTGATCGCCTATAGAAGAATTCTGATAGCTTTCCATGGTCATTCCAAAACAAACACCATCCCCCATATCATCTAACAACAAAGCACCTGCTTCAGTGGCATAATGTATCAGGTGCTCATCTGCAGTTTTCCAGTTGCTGTCAACAACGATTATTACTGGATTTTTAATTTTTCTCTTTTCTAATTCAATGAACATGCGTCGAATAGATTGCATTGCATTTTTATTAGTACTGCTCAAACACAATACAACTTTAGGATCGTTTGCCAGCCCATTCAAATGAGTAAAATCATTGACAGTCGTTTCTTCATTAAAACAATCAACCATCACAAAGTTTAGTTGGTTGCTTTTTAAATCGGCATTGATATAACCAGCACTGTCAAAAATTGGAAAGACCTTATTATGTGCTTCTTCATTATTTAATAATGCAGTTGTTGAAACTTCCAGCCATGTAGTAGGATATACAATAACTTTTAATGTTCCCGGTAAAGCAAAATTTATTTTATGATGACCTGTAAAAATATAATCGGCAGCAGTATCTGAAATATTCCATTTATCCAATGCTTCTTCATATGTGTAACCAACTGCTTCAAGATCTTTTGCCGTTATGCCGGGTAGTTTACTCAGATCTGCAATGACAACCGGAACCTGGGGGCCGCCTATGGAAGCCCCCTGTCCCCCGAAGGGGGAACTTAGATGGGAGAATCTTTGATCATTTATCTGATTCTCTGAATCAGGAGTTGGAAAATCATACTCTTTCTCCCCTTCCCCTAGGGAAGGGGCTTTAGTTGAATCTTGAACATTTAATAATGTATTCGGGGATGGGCTATACCTCTTCACTATATCATGGCACACCGGAATTTCAAATTCCGGATCTTCGGTTAGAGATACCCGTATGGTATCACCAATACCATCTTCCAGTAAAGAACCTATACCTACTGCACTCTTTACTCTGCCATCTTCACCATCACCCGCTTCCGTAACGCCTAAATGCAAAGGGTAACATTCAGCAAATTCATCCTGCATAATTTTTACCAGCAACCTGTATGCCTGTACCATTACCTTTGGATTGCTGCTCTTCATGCTCAACACAATATTGTGGTAAGATTCAGCTCTTGCAATACGTAAAAACTCCATAGCGCTTTCAACCATACCGATAGGAGTATCACCATAACGGCTCATAATTCTATCACTCAATGAACCATGGTTGGTTCCTATGCGCATAGCCGTTCCATACTCTTTACATATTCTTACCAGGGGTGTAAAACGCTCCCTGATTCTTTCTATTTCTTCAACATAATCCCCGTCTGAATATTCTATTAATTCAAACTTTTTCTTATCAACATAATTACCAGGATTTACTCTTACTTTCTCAACTATTCTTGCAGCTATTTCTGCTGCATTAGGCGTAAAATGTATATCTGCCACAAGTGGTGTTTTATAACCCCTGCGATGTAATTCATTTTTGATATGCAATAAATTTTCAGCTTCTTTCTTTGATGGTGCAGTAATTCTTACCAATTCAGCCCCTGCTTCTATACACCTGATGGTTTGTTCAACAGTTGCCATAGTATCCATTGTATCTGTTGTGGTCATGGTTTGTATACGAATAGGATTAAAATTACCAAGCAGAAGATCTCCAATCTTTACTTCTTTTGTAGCTAATCTTTCATATTTAATAAAATTGTACAGAATATCCATAATAACGCAGGTGCTGAAATTAAAAAGCAAAATTATTGCTTATCTACTCATAATAACAGAAGAAGTAATGTAAGAGTTGAAAATTAACCGTTTCTATAAAAATTACCAGTCTTTAGGCATAGCACCCCCCTTATCGTCAGATTTATTAAGTTTTTGCTGGATATCTTTTTCCTTTTCCTGGAGTTGCTTTAATTTATTTTCAGCTTCTCTTTCACTCATTCCCCCACCTCCGCGGTTTTGTTTTTGCTGGTTTTGTTCCTGTTGTTGTTTTTTTAACTCCATCAATGCTTTCTGTAAATTTTCCCTTGCCTGCTGATCATCGGGCACTAATCGTAATGCACTTTTATATGCT
>MWWA01000183.1_pt1 | contig 18807 bp, 13 predicted proteins | sample 1047341 | NCBI WGS metagenome assembly MWWA01 (sample SAMN06349978, study PRJNA376086) | soil metagenome | isolation source: MS5-1 sample Antarctic (ecotone) soil | place: Antarctica | collected 2015-01-13
CAGCCACACATGTTCATTAATGCCATCAAAAAACTTACCGTCGAAATGCGTGATATCATAAAAAAAATGGATACCCAGATCCCAGAAATTTTCCCTGGGAACTTTATTTTCCTGTCCACAAACATGACAAAAACGGCCATGGACAATGGCGCCGCAATTCAAACAATCATTCTCTTTTCTTTCAGGACTATGAGACAAGGTGAATATTTTCTTAAAAATAAGTACAATATTTACATACTAGCTATGATACTCCATAAATCAGGTTATTTTTGGTAATAAAACAATATCCTTTATCTGATGAAAAATATTCTGTTACTTTTTTTTATTGCCTTTTCAATTGGCGCACAATCCCAGTATTATTATAAAGATATTGTTGGCACCCGGGAAGCAAACGATTTAATTGCTTCCTATAGAAAAGCAAATCTTCGCTCTGTTGAAATTATCAGTATAGAAGCAAATGGTTCACCATCGAAAGATTTCCGGATCGTTCAACAATTTGATTTATCTCAAAAGGTATTACGAACACAGTCTAAGAACCAGGCCGAAACATCCAGACTTTCAACTTATTTTAATGAAATGAATAAAGTAAATAAGACGGTTGACAGTTCCGGTTTTTTGGCTAATACTACAATATATACTTATAGCCCTAATGGAATATTACAATCATTAAGCAGTATAGCCGTTGACACCAGTCGTGGATTGAAGGAATCAGAAGAACATGTGTGGCAATATAATGCTGAAGGAAAACCGGAAAAGATGTTACGCAGCATTAATAATGCACCTGCTATGGAAATAACTTTTGAATATGATGAAGATGGTAATGTTGCAGAAGAAATATGGAAGAAAAAAGGAATTGAAATGGATCGCATTTTTTATTATTACGACGATCAAAATCAATTGACTGATATTGTAAGATTTAATAAAAAAGCCGGTAGATTATTACCCGATTTCATGTTTGAGTATTCTGATAATGGCCAGGTTATTCAAAAAATTTCTGTGCCCGTTAACAGCGTTGATTACCAGATCTGGAGATACCAGTATAATAACCAGGGTTTAAAAATCAGGGAAGTTTTATTTGACCGCGATAAGCAGATCGTTGGTAAAATTGAATACCGCTATCAATTCTAAAAAATAGCCCTGAATCAGAATAATAAATGCTGATTACACATTCTATTAAAATTAAAAGGTAAAATTTAAAATGATAAAACCTCCGCTCGGGAGGTTTTATAGTTCATTATATCAACGGAAATTTATTGAGGTAATAATACCCGGTCAATCACCTGTACTACTCCATTCACCGCATTCTGATCAAGTGGTGTTACATTAGAAGCTACACCGCCATTACCTACACCCATTACCGTTAGTGCCGTAGCAAATGGCCCTGTGAAAGTGCTTTGTACCTGAACACCCGGGTGGGTTGGTATGGCTCCATTCAATGCCGTGGGAATCCATGTAGGTGTGGTAGGGAAATTATGCGCATAATTCCTGGCAGTCAGAATATGATAAGCAACAATACCTGCTGCATTCTGAACCGGAACAAAGTTGTTTATAAAATCGATGAACACCTGTTCAGGTGCTGCCACAGGCACCATTCCCCCGGACAAAGCGCTGACAAGTTGTTTCATCGCATCATTTGTGGGTGCAAATACTGTCAGGTTTACCACAGGAAATTGAAGCAGAAAATCAAAACTGGATGTTCCCGTACTACCTTGTGAAGCTCTTTTTATAGCCGCTTCAAAAATGGAAAATTGCGGATCATCATAAATTATATTCGACAATAAAACCGAAGGAGGCATAACAACTGCCACCGTTTTATGGATCACACCATTACCAGCAAGAATATCACTCTGTTTTACCGGGATATTATTAGCATAAATAGTTGTTCCTATTTTAGATAAATGAATATTCATTTTCACCAATGGATTGGTTGGATCCAAAGGTAAAAGTGTAGGCATCTGGACGGGAGGCATCACAGCTGTAATGGCAGAAGATGGCAAAGCCTGAGGTACTATATGGTATCTTAAAATTGCAGCCAGCTGGGCTACAGGTAGTCCATCAACTATTGCTTGCGAAAGACCTGAAGCAGCAAAAGCTGCATCATCCACAGCAAACAAAGTAATTTTTGCATCCGGATTTTTTAAAAGTGGTAATAAACCCGTTTTAGTTACCGCAGATTTAAAAATAGAAAAACTGGCATCCGTTTCAATGATAGAGCCGATAGTTGTTGTAATATCTGGTTTTACAACCGGATCAATATCTTCGAACTCTTTGTTGCAGGACTGGAAAACAAGAAAACCTGCTGCCAGAATCACTGCCCCTGCTTTTTTATTGATAATTGAAAACATATTAAATAAGTTTTTTAGAATAAGAATTAAAAAATATTGTAACCATAGCTCACATAATACAATCCACCAATGGATGGATTACCGGCAGCATTCCGGTAATATTGATTCAGCAGGTTATTGGCACCAACCTTAATGACAGATTTTGATGTTTGCATTTTATAACTAACCTGTGCATCGAGCGTTTGAATTTGTTCAATCATACCTGATGCAAAATCCCCCTCATAAAAGAAGGCATCCTGCCAGCGATATACTACATTAAAACCCCACTGTTGTTTGGAGCCGAGGCCAGTATTACCAAAATTCATATTCGCCCTGTATTTTGGAGCGTTAAAGAAGGCAACAAATCCCGGAGGTATTTTATCCAATACATCTGAAGTAAAATTTGCACCCAATATAAAATTCTTTGGTAACCGGTAATCCAAGCTAATACCATAACCATATGTTTCAACTTCATTCTCCGTATTAACAGGAACTGAATAAATCATACGCTGATCAGGATTATTCAAATCTGAAGGGTTGCCTGTTTTTGATTGCATTACCAATGTGCGTACTATAAAGTCAGTGTATTTACCAAAGTATCCATATACATCAAACAATAATTTTCCCTGAGCAAAAAGCCCTCTGTAACCAGCTTCATAAGATTTTACAGATTCAGGTTTTAATTTATCAAAAGTAACCGGCTGGCCTGATAAAGAATAAACGGGGTTGCTGTTAAATCGATAAAAATCCTTCAATTCCTGAACACCTCCAATCAATCTTACATTGCCTCCTACATCCAGGTTGATCCATTGTTGCTGAGTAGATGGGAAGCGATAAGCTGTCTGGTATGATAAACGAATATTATTATTCTCGGTAATTTTGATCAAGGCCGTTGCTCTGGGCGTAAATCGTCCTTCAAAATTGGTATTTTTATCATAACGACCCGCTACTGTAAGTTTTAAACGATCATTTAATATTGATCGGGATGCCTGAATATAACCACCATATTCATTGATATAAATAATACCAGCTGAATCAGCAAACAAAGTTCCTTCAGAATCCAGACCATACTTTTTATAATTTCCACCAATGAGGATATCAACGACTGAACCTGTTATATGACTGAAATTGTATTGTCCTTCATAATTATACAGGTCAGTTTTATCAACAAATAAACCACCTCCTTCTGAAATGGGAACTGAACGTACCTGGTCAAACAATTTTTTAAATTGTTCACTGCCCGGTGCAGGACGTCCAATGTCGGCAGTTGCTCTTGCTGTAGCATGAGCAGCATCATCACCAGCACCAGCTAATTTTGCAGCAAGATATGCTTGTCCGTATTGTGAATACCATCCGGTAGCCCCAGGACTAGGTTTCCAGGCCTCATTAACCAATCGTGTTGTAACTGTTGCATTGAATGACTGACCAGCATTTTCCTGTGTTGTATATGCACGCAAGTACCAATTTGAATGGTTTAATTCAACTTTGTATTGACCGATTTTCAGATCTTTTAAAGAATACCTGTCACTACCTGTATATACAGTATTACCAGTTCCCCAATATGCAGCAACCACCGCCTCCAAACGTGGGGTGATCTTATAATGAAGTGCCCCGGTTAATTTAAAATTCGTGGTGTTTGGATCCACTACATCATTTTCAGTATAACCTGTGCGGGAAACATTAATTGGAGATCCTGTTAATGTATTAATATATGGTGCCAGGAATGGTGCCTGTGCGGCTACACCTTGTAAAACCTGCCGAATATCTGCAGTTGTTTCATCGCCATATACATTAACTCCATCATAATTAGGATCGGATTCCCTGGTACCTGGTATAATACTACCACTTGTCCCTAACCTGGCGTAATTGCGATAGTCTGCTCCAACCCAGTCCTGAGCTTGTATATACTCTGAATTAATTTTGAATGCAAATTTTTCTCCTATTGTTTTGGCATACCGTACGGCCCAATTATAATAGGGCGCCGGATCCCGGTATTTGCCATCAGTATGTGTGATGCCTTGTTTAATCTGGAATGAAAGACCCTGGTAACGAAATGGATTTTTACTGTTAATTAATAAAGTTCCATTCATACCCCCGGGACCATATAATGCAGATGACGCACCTGGTAATAATTCCATACTCTCAACATCCAGTTCAGTTAAACCAATTACACCTCCTACGGAAAAATTAAGTCCAGGAGCCTGGTTATCCATTCCATCCACTAACTGGTTAAACCGCAGGTTACCACTTCCGTTAAATCCGCGTGTACTGGGTGTTTTAAAAGTTAGGGAAGATGTGGTCATATCAACTCCTTTTATATTTCCTACTACATCATAAAAAGATGCGGCGGGTGCATTCCGAATAGCTGCTGCACTTACTCTTTCAACGGTAACCGGAGATTCAAGAATTCTTTCTGCTACTCTGCTGGCTGAGATTACCACTTCTTCGCCAAGAGATGAAGAAGGAACAAAGCTGACATTTATTTGTTGGGATGCATTTGTTACAGTCACTTCCTGTAATTCATATCCAATAGAACTTATTACCAATACAACCGGAAGATTATCGACTGATAAACTGAAGTCACCATTTTGGTCTGTAAAGGTTCCCTGTGAAGTTCCTTTGATAGTTACAGATACAGCCGGTACTTGTTCAGTGGAACTGGCATTGCGAACATTACCATTGATGATAATTTTTTGTGCACTGGCAGCTATTGAAATAATACTGACCATCAGGCACAATGCCAGGTAGCGAAAGCTTTTACTCATAAGGCAATTTTTAGTAGTTAAATTTGTCCGGAAAAATAAGCATTACAAAATTCATCTTAAAATTTAATTTTCAAGTAAATAGAACAATTTGTTGAAAACCCTTTGAAATTGATTTTGCTTGATTTTAAGGTGATTACAATATTAGTTTTTATGACAACATTTCAATTTCCAAAGCAAACAAATTTTTATCGTGGTAAAGTAAGAGATGTCTATACTATTGATGATAATCTACTGGTTATGATTGCCAGCAATCGTATTTCTGCATTTGATGTCGTATTGCCTGAACTTATACCTTATAAAGGACAGGTTCTTAACCAGATTGCTGCATTTATGTTACATGCAACAAAAAACATATGTTCAAATTGGCTCCTGGATGTGCCTGTTCCCAATGTATCCATTGGAAAAAAATGCGTCCCTTTTAAAATTGAAATGGTTATACGCGGAAATCTTACAGGCCACGCATGGAGGACTTATAATAGTGGACAGAGAAACCTTTGTGGATTAACCCTACCAGAAGGCATGAATGAAAATGATTTTTTTCCCCATCCTATTATCACTCCTTCCACCAAAGCATCCGAAGGACATGATGAAGATATTTCGAAAGAAGAAATCATAGCCTCCGGACTGGCAACCCAAAAGGAATGGGAAATGCTTGAAAATTTTACGCATCAACTTTTTGAAAGAGGAAAAGAAATAGCCGCGAGGCAAAAATTGATATTGGTTGATACAAAATATGAATTTGGAAAATTAGGGGATGAAATTGTTTTGATGGATGAAATACATACACCTGATTCCTCGCGATATTTCTATGCAGAAGGTTTTGAGGAAAGACAACAAAAGGGCAAAAGACAAAAACAACTCAGTAAGGAATTTGTACGGGAGTGGCTGATAGAAAATGGCTTTATGGGTAAGGAAGGCCAAACTGTCCCGCAAATGAGTAATGTTTGGGTACAAACTATTTCAAAGAGATACATTGAACTTTATGAAAAACTAACCGGCGAAAATTTTATCCCAACTGATTTGAACGATGAAGATATATTGCAATGCACAACAGCCTCCCTTAACAATTTAATAGGTTCATAATATTACCTGATTGTTACAGGGCAGTGTAAACGAAATTGTACTACCTTTTTCCTGCATACTTTCTATATGAAGCTGTCCGCCATTTTTGGATAGAAATTCTTTACATAACATTAAACCCAGGCCTGTTCCGGATTCACTGGCAGTACCATTAGTCGTAAAGAAAATATTATCCCTGATCTTTTTGATATCAGTTGCACTCATTCCTTTTCCTGAATCTTTCACAAAAACTTCCACAAATTCTGCAGCTTCATGGGCTTCAATAAAAACCTGTCCGCCTGCCGGTGTAAATTTGATCGCATTTGAGAGCAGGTTTCGCAAAACGAGATGGACCATATCCGCATCAACAAATACCAGCATGGGTTTTTTGATAGAATGTTTAACTAAGATATTTTTCTGTTCGGCCTGCAACCTTAACATGCGGGTGACTTCTTCTACCATTAAGTAAAGATCCAGCTCAATAGGTTTAACGGCATCCGCCTTCATCTGGCTCTTAGCCCATTGCAATAAATTATCCATCAGGGAGGTAGTATAATTCAAATCATTTACTACATCTGGAACCATTAGTTTTATATCATCAGCTGGCATATCCTGTTGCTGCATATTCCGGAATAAATTTCGCAATGCATACATAGGAGCTTTCAGATCGTGAGCAATTACAGAAAATAACTGGTTCTTCAAACCATTCAATGCCACCAATTCTTCGGTTTGTTTTTGCAATAAGGAGGCTTTTTCAGCAATTACCTGTTTTTGATGTCGTATTTCGACATTGCGTAGCCGTAATTCCTCATTTTTAGTCAGTATAAAAAATTGGTAACCGTTATTCTCCTTTTTTATAAGAAACAAACCATAAAAAATAAAAAGTATGGCCAATGCCTGGTTAAACAGGTAAAAGAAATATTGTGAATCTGCCAGCTGAAAACTATACCTCTTTAATACAACTGCAAGCATATAATAACTGATCATGGATAAACTAACCGCAAAGAGCATCTGCCCTATTTCCTGTAGAAAAAAAACGGAGAGAATACCAAATAAAATAAAGTACAGATCTATACCCAGGTTCATACCACCCATATATACTATGCTGGTAAAAACAGGATAAAATAAAAAATAAAAAATACGGGCCGCTTCGAGTTTTTGCTTATAATTTAATAAAAGAACTACAAGACTGATAAAAGCAGGTGAACATGCCAGTAACATGGATGACACACCTAAACCGGTATCATTATATAAAACGATGACGGGCATCAAAATACCCGATATTAATTGAAGAAAATTGAGCAGGTTAAATATGCCCAGCTTCCGTTTTTCATAATCGCCCAAATGTGAGGAGGAACCTATATTTTTTATGCTGGTAATCCATCTTACCTGAAGTGCAGGAAATAAATCCCATCCGGACAATGAAAGTTCATACATAATTTTCCGCAGGGAAATATAGCTTTTGAACAATGATCTTTGCAAGGAGGAAAAGAATGAAGAAACAGATTTTTCGTCAACCGGTAAAGTGCGTTGTAAATAATTCTTCATGGATGGATGGCAGATTTGGATTTCCAAAATAAAAATTATATTTCAGAAACACAAGTCTATAGGGTGTAAGAATTTTATTGCCCGGACTTTCGAATTGATTTATCCAACACAGGCCTTAGTCTTTCCCGTGATTTATTGAAAATATTGCTTCCCTTATCAATACCTTTTCTCTTTGCTGCCTGCTCCTCCAACGGAAGTTGAATAAAGGATAAACATTCACTACTGCAGCAGTCTTTAAATTTTAAAGCACATTCCGGACATTGAATAAATAAGAGGTGGCAGGCACTGTTAGCGCAATTAGTGTGATTATCTGCAGGCCTGCCACATTGGTGGCAAATGGCTATAATATCGGGTGTAATACGCTCTCCTAACCGGTCATCGAAAACAAAATTTTTACCTGTAAATTTCCCGGGTAATCCTTTATCCCTTATTTGTTGCGTATAATTAATAATACCTCCTTCCAGGTGAAAAACATTTGTAAACCCATGATGAAGCATATAAGCACTGGCCTTTTCGCACCGGATTCCCCCCGTGCAGTACATAATGATATTTTTATCTTTCTTATCCTTCATCATATTTACAGCCATGGGAAGTTGCTCCCTGAAAGTATCACTTGGTATTTCAATTGCATTTTCAAAATGACCCACTTCAAACTCATAATGATTACGCATATCGATCACAATGGTTTCAGGATCATTTGTTAATTGGTTAAATTCATCCGCATTTACATAACGACCCTTATTACGCATGTCAAAATCAGGATCATTGATACCATCAGCAACTATCTTTTCCCGTACTTTAATTTTAAGGACCCAGAAAGATTTTCCATCATCATCCACAGCGATATTCAACCTTACACCTTTAAGGCATTCAATGATATCTAAATGATCTTTAAATAACTGAAAATTGCTTTCCGGGACACTGACCTGTGCATTGATGCCTTCATGTGCCACATATATCCGACCGAAAATCTTTAATGTTGCCAGGGCTTTATAAATTTCATCACGGAAAACCTGAGGATCATCAATATGAAAATATCGGTAAAAGGAAATCGTAATTCGATGTTCGGTTTCCTGGTATAATAATTCCTTCAACTCCCGCTGAGAAACCCGGTTATGTAGTAATGCCATAGTTATGAAATTTTAAGGACACTTGCAGGGTGAGCAAAATTTCTGTTATGTAAAGATAATTCTTATGTTATGGTAAACGGGTGGGATCATCCTGAAAAACAATAATATTAATGTATTTTATGAAAACCTGCTGATAGAAATTATCAAAGTGGTTCAATGAAAAATTTAAACCTGATCACGGCATCATTTTTATTAATCAGAATTAGCATGTAGCTTGAGCAGGTGAAAATGCTGCTTGAATTTTGGCCCAAAAAAAAATAAACATTATAGGATGATCAGGTTAGAGCATTTTGAACGCAGCGATTTTAATCAATTAATAGAATGGATACCTGATGAATCAATGTTGATCACCTGGTCTGGCAGTCTGTTTAAATTTCCTTTAACCACGGAAAGCCTTGAATGGTATATCAAAAACACGAACGATCTTCAACATTCAGATGCTTTCATTTACAAGGCAGTTGATGATGAAACCGGCGAGGTTGTAGGCCATATTTCCCTTGGGAACATCAGCCGCAAAAACCGTTCGGGCCGAATTACCCGGGTACTTGTTAGCCATTCAGTAAGAGGTAAAGGAATCTGCCAGTCTATGGTTAAAGCTGTTTTAAAAATAGGGTTTGAGGATCTCCAATTACACCGCATCAGCCTGGGGGTTTATCGCACCAATCCTTCCGCTATTACCTGTTACGAAAAATGCGGATTTCATACAGAAGGTATTTCCAGGGATACATTATTATACCAGGGACGTTTTTACAGCATAGTAGAAATGAGTATGTTGGAGGATGAATACCGGCATTTTACAGCAGGGAATTATGACATTAATTAGTAGTTATGCCGAGGATACCTATGCGCACTTCACCATGAATTGTACGTCCCTTGTCAAATCCCTGCACATAATCGATCCGGATGATTTTTAAAATATTTTCTATACCTACAAAAACTTCAGTATACCGGAATTTTTCACTTCCATACATAGCATTTACCCCTGTTACAAAATGCCAGTTTAATTTTCTGAATACCGGAATTTTGTTGGTTAAAAAACCATTGAGGTGATACTCTGCGAATAAGGTAGAAACCAATTTGTCTGTATTGCTTTTTTGATAATGGGGTAGTAATTGAAAGCCTGTCATGTAATCAGTGGCCAGCAGGGATAAGTTTCCAATAAAGTGTGTGTAATCCGGAATCTGTACGTTCCTTGCATTAAGAAAACCACCTGTAGAGAATCGGTAGTTCAGGCTCCCCGCCAATTTTAAATTTACCTGGTCACTGATCTGCAAGCGCCATTTATCATAATCCACATCACTCCCCAAAAAGTTTTTTATTCCTTTTGTATAAGTGAGCATGAATGCCGGATAGCGGGAACCGATACTGATTTTACGCCCGGGGAATTCAATATAACGATTACCTGGTTGCCAGCGAACCGTAAAACTTACGGAGGAAGCCTGGTGTGCCAGGAACCCAGGTCCATCAAAATTTTCCGGGTAGTTTGGCGTGAATGTAGTGTCCTTGCTTTTACTTAAAGAATAAAAAGCAGTGTTTTCCAAAGGCATTCTATCTTGGTACTGAAAACTCAAACCAGTGCTAAAACCTTCACCAAATACTTTTAGCATATCTGTTCTTAAATACCAGGCTTCATAGATTTTGCGTCGGTTATGTTTAAATAATAAGGCTGAAAGAGTAGCACCTCTTTCTCCCTGATTGCTGTAATTATTAAATTGATAAATATCCTTACCCCCTGAAAGGCTAAAATTATTTGCATACTTCTTACCGTATGTATAGGTAATTTTTGTTGATGCATTAAAATGTTCATTACTGAAACCATATCGGATTTGAGGGCTGATAGCTATGGCTTTGCGCCCTATACCTGTATCCAGGCTCTTATAATAAGTGAGTTGTGGATTCAACACAAAGCCTTCAACAGTATTATACTTGATCAATTCCAGGAGGTTTGGAATGGTAATGATCCTTTTTTTACTTTCGCGGGTAAATGACTGGCCATTGATTAACATGGCAATTGGGTTCAACTTGTTCCGGCGACGGCTGATGGAATCAAGATAGCGGGGATCGGCTCTCACCTGCTCCAGGCTGTCTTTTTTGCGGTAATCAATAATTTCCTCTTCCTGTAAAGGCAATGGCCGTGCATTTTCCCAATAACTTAAAGTTTGTTTGTTAGAACTGTCTGTGTATTTTAATATGGTATTATCGAAAAATTTTTTACCAAAATCCGGATCAATATCGAAATCAGAATACATATTTACAAAACTGCCAAATCCATCAAATCCCAGCATTTTTACACTTGGATACATAACCTGGCTTTTTACCATCCAGACTTCTGAACTAACGGGAACGTATAATTGTTCAATCCGTAAAGTGTCTAAAATCTGCATTTGGGATGTCTTTGTAAGTTCCAGTTGCACAGAATGAACACGATAATCTTCATCCATAATATACATAATGCCTGAAAAAAGAGGTTCATAAGGTCGTCTTGGAATAATGCGTATCCGGAATACCTGTTTTCCTTCTTCCATAAAAAAGCCCTCATATTTATACCGGTAATAATTGAGTGCATTTTCTGAAATGGGAGAAATAAAGCCGCGGGGATTTAAACCGCTCCCAATATTTATATTATTATCATAAAAAGAAAAAATATGTGGGGCACTTAATCCAAACCCACCGGTTTGTCCGCTTACTTTGGTTGATATCACTTCTATTTTAACATCATCAGGGCGTCTGTAAGAATACCTTGCTATAGTTTCAGACAGGTAAAGCATTTTATTTTTGCTGGTATCACCATCTTCGAAATCTACAATCTGGCCCATAAATTTTTTTGGATAATCACGGAGTTGTAATTGCCCCTTGGTATATACCTGGCATTGAAATGCCGATAACTGATCCCTGTAAAAAACTCTTTTACGAATGGCTTGCCGGATGATTTCATAAGCAGGATCTTCACCTTGTGTAACGATTACCTCACCTAAAGTTAACTCCTGTTTCTCCAGGCGGAAATCCAACTGAAGATCATCCTTAATGATAGTGATTTTTTTTTCCTGCCTTTCATAACCTACATGCTGGCAGATGATAGTATACGTTCCCGGACTAACCGATAAAAAGAATTCACCCGTGCTATTTGCCGTAGTGCCTATTGAGGTGCCTTTAACAGTAAGTGAAGCAAATGGAAGCGGTTGTCCATCCTGGTTAGTAACTAACCCTGATATCCTTCCGGCAAATGCAGACAGAAAATTAAAAATGGATAATAGTAATAACAAGCTAAGCTTCATAAGTAGGTTATGAAACGAAAGTAATATGCTTTATTCAGGTTCTTTACAAAGCAATGAATTTTTAATTATTTTAACAGGATCAGGACAATTTACGGGACTTCCTCAAATAGTGGCCACTTAAAGAAGCCATCCCTGCCACCAGAGCCCCGACCAGGGCAGTTACCAAAATTAATAATATGGATGATCCTCCCAAAGGAAGGAGTAATGCTACTTTCCGGGCTAAAATATCCTGGTTTTGAATATTAATAAAAAAAGCTATTCCACCCCATAATAAAAATAAGGCTGTAAACCCGGAGAGGAATGCCATGCCGGCTCTTTGATAAATCAGAATGCCTACCAGGAAAGCCACAATGGCCAGGGACCACCAGGGAAGAAAAAGTTGAATAAGGAATGCGAGCAAAACAATAAGAACTACCGAAACTAAAAATTTCATACACCTTTTTTATTACGAAAGTAAAATATGATTTAAACCGCCGGGTTAAAATTCATTTTCCATTTAATTCGATCATCCCCAACATCCAGTTTCTTCATAAAGAATAAGGTATAATATTTTCCCATAGCCCATGTATCTACAAAAGAATTATAAAATCTGCTTCCGGGATTACCATGCTGACCCCCGGGATAAACCCCATATGCTTCTGTTTCATGATCCAGGTGTACAATCATCCTCCAACTTGGTCCATGACTTGTAGTAGTAGCATTGATCACATTACTCCATCCACCCACTGCAACTTGTTGGGAAAAAGGCATCAAGGCAGTCCTTAGCAGGTGGTAGATCGTTGGGTTTTTATGTTTGGTCCATTCCATTATACCTTTTTCCTCTTTAGTTTTTAAAATTTTTGAAGCCTTATTTAATGCGCGGGTGATCATGAGAGGAAGTGTTTCAATTTCTGTGGTATTTATATCATCAATATATCTGAATGCTGAATCAGAAACCAGGTATTCAAAAAGTGTTTGTTCATCTGGAAATTTTAATTCAGAGGAAGCATAATTAAACTCGTCTGTCCATATTAAAGATTCCAGACTATCGAACCATGACTGGTAAATTGTAGGAGCGGTAGCACCGGGAACGGTATTAAAATCCCATTGTTTAATAATTGCAAGATAACGCTGCGCATCAGGTTCCAGGTCCTTTTCCTGTACGTTCTTTAATAACAATGGGATTACTGAAGCAGCAAAAACACTGTGATAATCATTTTGTAATTTCATCATATCCTCCACCGTAACCTGTTGCATGACAGACAGCTTTTGATGTATGGAAACTCCTCTTGGAACAATATAATTTCCTGGAATAAAATAAGGGTAGGCGGAATCGACCGGTCGCTGATTGGCACTTTGCAGAAAGCCCTGTTCAGGATTTATAGCATGTGGATTTTCAACCTGCGGAATAAATCCCTGCCACATGTAACTGCTATCACTCCCTGGCATAATATAAGTTCCCTGTCCATACCACCGAGCAGGAAATCTTCCCTGTTGCCATATCGCAATGTCTCCACTTTTAGAGGCAAAAACAAAATTTTGGGCGGGGCAGGTAAATGACTGGATGGCATTTTCGTAATCTGAATAGTTTTTAGCACGATTAAGATCATAAAATGTACGGGCTTCATTGGAGGGATCGTGGGCTGTCCACCGAAGTGCAATACCCTCGCAAAATTTTAATTTATCTGAATGCCGGTGATCGAACATCACAGGACCAAAAATGGTATATGGTACTGTATCAAATACTGAAGAACCATTCTTAGTTTTGATTTCTTCCACTACTAATTGTGTAGGAATCCATTGCTCGTTAAAACGATACATCATTTGTGTTTCGTCCTTGAATTCTACTTTGTAATAATCTCTTACATCCCGTTGTGAATTGGTAACACCCCATGCAATACTATCATTAAAGCCAACGATGATATTTGGTGAACCCGGAAATGATACCCCATAAGCATTAATGTTAGGTGTTGTGATCTGCATTTCGTACCAGATGGAAGGAAAAGATAATTCAAGGTGCGGATCATTCGCCAGAATGGGAGCACCAGTTTTGGTTTTGGAACCAGCAACAACCCAATTATTACTGCCATTGTTGGGATCTGGTTTTGAAACTTGTGTAAGTTGCAGGGAATCTGTTTCATTAAAATAAACAGATTCCGCATCCGCAGGTTTTTGAGGTAAAATGCCTGCCGTGGCAAACAGGGTTCCGCTGGGAATTATGGGTTGTAACGAATCAGGAACCTGAGGATTTAAATACATTAATTCCTTAAAACTAAACCCATTTTTTGTAGCCGTATTTTCAAGGTCATCATCATTGCCTGATAGTGTTTTACTCATTTGTTTTAAAAACAAAGCAATCTTCAAATTGCTCCATGCCTCGGGTTCATAATCGAGTAGTTTATATTCAAAAGGAAGATTGTTTATTGTTAAAGTATTTATATAAGCATTAATACCTGCAGTATAGGCATCGCAACTGGCTTTTGTTTCCGGATCTTTTTCAATTTCAATCAATGCATTTTCCGCAGCCCAAACCATTCCGCTTCTGCGTTGCTCTTTATCAAAGGCTACATAACGTGGATCATTTCCCATTTTTTCACTGATGCGACCAGCCGCTGCCAATGTTTGGAATTCCATTTGCCAGAGCCTGAACTTTGCATGCAAATAGCCCTGAATGAAATAAGCATCTTCATCATGCTCTGCAAAAATATGAGGCACCAGCCGTTCATCAAGGTAAACATCAGAAGAACCTTTCAAACTTTCAAACTGAAGGTCTTCAGTAAAATCATGATCAACAGCTTCAGCATTTTGCCAGAAACCTTGTTGTGGGCTTAAAAATCTTGCTACAGGAGGTACTGATCCCCATTTATTATTCAGCAACAGGATAAGTAGCAAAGTTATAAGTGCGCTTACGACAAAGGGTAATATTCGCATATGATTATCGGCAAATTTTATAAAGGAAAGATATTGAAACCAACTGAAGAAGAAAACCTTTGATCAAATAAATAATTATCGTTCCGGATACTAATCTTTTTTTCCTCCGATCATTGGCACAAAAGAAAAATTATCAAACACTTCCTCTTTCATCGATCCGCTGGGTTGTTTAGTTATTCGCATCATTCTTTGAACATCACCGGTACCTACTGGAATAACCATCAATCCACCCGGTTTTAGTTGTTTAATTAGTTTGGAGGGAATTTCCGGTGCGGCAGCCGTAATAAGTATTTTATCAAAAGGAGCATATGTAGGCAGTCCTTCATAGCCATCACCATAAAAAAATTTTATGTTCCTGTATTTATCCAAATATTTAAATCGACGATTTTGATCAAAAAGTTTTTTTTGTCTTTCAATAGTGTAAACCTGTACACCCATCTCAGCCAGCACGCTAGCCTGGTATGCACTGCCCGTTCCAATTTCCAGCACTTTTTCAAATGGTTTGATTTCGAGTAATTGTGACTGGTAGGCTACTGTATAAGGCTGGCTGATTGTTTGTCCTTCGGCAATCGGAAAAGCTTTGTCCTCGTAAGCCTTATCTTCAAATGCTGAATCAAGAAAAAAATGACGGGGAATTGTATCAATGGCATGGAGTACCCTCTCATCCGTAATACCTTTACTGCGAATATTATCTACCAGTTTTTTCCGAAGGCCCTTATGACGGTAACTGTCTTCAAATTTTTTCATGTCAACTGCAATATAATAAGCTTTCGTTTTTTCGCGGTCATAAATGAGTGTACTAATGTAATAATTACCTGAGTACGATTACCGTTTGTAGTAGCGGAGGTCAACAAAAGGCGCAGGGCCTCTTTCACTTAAAGTAAAAAATCCTTTATTATCTTTTTTAAAGCATACAGCTTCTCCCTGGGGTTCCATAACGTATGGAATATTCACTGGTTTTTGTTTCAGCACCACCGGTACGGGATCGTTGCCACTGCGTTTGTAATGATACAAGTGGGTATAAGTTTTCAGTATTATTTCCAAACCGTCAGGTGAAAAAGCAGCGCTGGTTATTCCGGTATAGTCCAATGAACCTTCAAAACTTGCCACATTTATTGTTGCCATGCTTTGCGGATAAGATAATTTATAAATACCCGCCTTCGCATCTCTTTTAGTGATAATAAAAACATCATTGGTTAATTCATCAACAAGGATAGCTTCCGCATCGTGCGATCCATCAACATATCGAAAAATTATTTTCTCCACATTCTCTATTTCGGTATCGCCAGGTGCAGGTTCCGTAAAGCGGTAAATGGTATAATTGTCATGTCGCTGGTTATTATCTCCAATATCCGCTATGTACAAAATATTTTTACCTGTAGAGAGATCTCTTGCAAAGGACATATCCTCCCAATCCCGGTTTACCGCATTTAAAACTGGTAAACTTTTTATAAACTCGCCTGCATAAGAAATTAAATTAAGTTCGGCGGGATTTCCGCTGTCTTCATGAACCCATAACGCATTCTGGTTGCTTCGGCTATCGGCAATTCCGGAAGCTTCATCTATTATACCTGGTGTAACCCGGAACACCTGTGGCTCGGCACTGAACTCCATTTCAACAGGTGGGTCAATATTTTGCCGGTGACAACCGGATGAAAGAATCAGGAGGAATGATATTAAAATTTTAACAGTAAGCATTAGGCGAAATTAATGATTGTTATAAATTGAGTTCTTTTGTTATTTGCTCAATTTTAAAAGCCAGGGAAGCATTAACTTTTTCATATCCCTGAATGTCAGCCATAGGTTCATTTACACTGAAATAAAATTTTATTTTAGGTTCTGTTCCGGAGGGCCGGGCACTTATTTTACTGCCATCCTCAAGAATGAATTGAAGTACATTTGATCGTGGTAAGTGGATAGGTCCGGTTTCACCTGTTAGCAGATTTTTATTTTCCTGTTTATCATAATCAAGTAACTGAACTACTTTTTGTCCTGCTAATGACTGTGGCGGATTGTTCCTGAATTTTTCCATCATTTCAGCAATCTGCCGGTTACCATCCATACCTTTTTTAGTAATAGAAATTAAGGATTCCTGGTAACAACCGTATTCCACATACAGATCCAATAGTTTTTGATACAAGCTTCTTCCTTTATCTTTTTCATAGGCAGCCATTTCGCAAATGATCGCCACTGCGCTAATTGCATCTTTATCTCTTATTTCGGTGCCAATCAAAAGGCCGTAGCTTTCTTCTCCACCAATTATATAATTTTCTTCATGTTCCTTTTCCTTTATCAGTTCAGCGATCCATTTAAAGCCAGTAAGTACATTATAGCATTTTATCCCGTTTTTAGCGGCAATGGTATCGATCATATCGGTTGTTACGATCGTTTTAACCACCATATCATTTACCCGATCAATTCCTTTGGCTTTCCTGGCTTCTATCATATAGTTAAATGCCAGTACAGCAGTTTGATTTCCATTTAATAAAACCCAGTTACCTTCCAGGTCTTTAACGCCTATGCCTACCCGATCGCCATCGGGGTCAGTGCCCAGCAAAATATCCGCATCCAATTCCCTGGCTTTTTTCAAACCTATACTCATGGCTTCACTCTCTTCCGGATTGGGATAAATAACAGTGGGAAAATTTCCATCGGGAGTGCTTTGTTCTTCTACAATATGAACATTGGTGAAACCAAATTTTTCAAGTGCCTTTGGAACTAATGTAATTCCTGCACCATGAATAGGGGTAAAAACGATCTTGAGGTCATGTTGTTTTTCGATAATTTCAGGATAAATGCTTAACCGTTTTACCATATCAAGGTAGACTTCATCAACCTCTTCTCCGACAATTTCAATATTAGTTCCGTATCCCGCCCACTGAACTTCATCAATAGATTGTATTTTTTCTACTTCGGCGATCACATTTTTATCATGTGGAGGAACTAATTGTCCACCATCATCCCAATACGCTTTATATCCATTATATTCTTTAGGATTGTGTGAAGCAGTGCAATTGACGCCACCCTGGCAACCTAAATGACGAATAGCAAATGATAATTCTGGTGTAGGTCGAAGTGCTTCAAAGAGATATACTTTTATATGATTGGCAGCAAAAACATCGGCAGTGGTTTCAGCAAAAAAGCGACTATTATTCCTGCAATCATGTATAATAGCAACTTTCACCTCCTTGTCAGGAAACATTTTCTTCATGTAATTTGCAAATCCCTGGGTGGCCATACCAATGGTATATTTATTAATACGATTGGTTCCCACACCCATTAATCCCCTTAGACCGCCAGTGCCAAACTCAAGATCCCTGTAAAAAGAATCTTCCAATTCAGCCGGATTTTCACTTTGTAAACGTTGTATTTCTTCTTTGGTTTGCGTATCAAAATTACCATTTAGCCATTTGTCTATCTTTTGTTGTGTTTTAGGATCCATATCTGTCTTTTTAGCTTTAAAATTGGGAAATGAAGTTATTGATTTTTGAATTTAGAAATTGAAACTGCCGGAGAACCTTATTTTTGCCAGCAAATGCCGTATCCCGGATAATATGTTCTGAATGCTTAAATATCTTTCCATATTTACTTTGTGCTTACTTTTTTTGCTGCATGCCCGGGGCCAGAACTTAATTTCTACGCATTCAATTACACACAACCCGGGTGTGGGGGATTCTTTCAATTATTCGCCGCCAAATAATAAGAGACCATTAATGGTAGGTGGAGCCACTGTGCTATTCACTGCAGGGTCATTAATTGCGCTTAACCATGCCTGGTATAACGATCATGTCCGGAC
>MWWA01000184.1_pt1 | contig 18697 bp, 12 predicted proteins | sample 1047341 | NCBI WGS metagenome assembly MWWA01 (sample SAMN06349978, study PRJNA376086) | soil metagenome | isolation source: MS5-1 sample Antarctic (ecotone) soil | place: Antarctica | collected 2015-01-13
AGGGTGGAAGCATTACATCAAAGTATTTTTAGCTGGTGGCAGACACTTGCTTGTAAAAGAGTCTATCACTGCAATCGAAAACTTGTTATCCGAGCATAAATTTTTAAGGGTTCATCGCTCTTATATAGTATCAATGAATAGAATTTCAGGATATAATGGTCTTTCGGTGCTGGTTAATTCAGCAGAAATTCCTATCGGAAGGTTATTTAAGCAGGAAGTGATGAAGGTTATTAACTCAAAGTGATACTGCTTTCCATTTGTCCCTTAATATCTTTTAGTTAAGGAAGAAATTTATAGCATTGCCTTATAGTTCAATTGCACTGCACTTTAGGGCAGTGTTCTGAAAATTATGCTGGTTTGAGCTTTAGCCAAACTATTATTTGGGCTAAAGCCGATTTGTTCTTTCAATTTTATCCCCCGACCTAAAGATGGGGCAAACCGGTTTTATTAATCAGATAGAAAATGTTTACCAACTGAGCCTATAAACCTATTGGTATTTGTACACGGGGAAGTAAATCCTCCGGCTACATAAATTGATTTATTCATTGAGTTGTTGATTGTCATGGTATTTATTTCTTAACTAATCTTTCAAACTGCTGATTGATATTGTTTAATTTTTACACAGACTTTTTTGAGAAAGAAAAATACAAGCAGAAATTTTTAGTATTGATTTCATAATTTAGTCGTCCCTCAAAAAGTCATTTTTATTTTAAACGCATAAATATTCCAGGAAGCCCCATGTATATATTTGAAGAGGAGTATCCAACGTAAACTTGCCTCTGTACGCCAGAGGATCATTCGTCGTTTAAAGTTCATTGCTTCGGCTGAAAAAATTACGTTTAAGTTTTCACCAAACATGCCTTTCAAATAATTTCTGCTTAGCCGGTAATTCTGTTTCAAGTGCCCGATCACTGGTTCTATTCCGGCTCTTTTAATATGGTTCTTTCTTACCTGTTTTGTAATATTCTTATCAGGTTTTGGTACGTGTATTTTTGATGATTTATATTCTTTTACTCCGCGGTATCCTCTGTCTACAAAAACATTTTTTGCTTCCGCTCCATTTAGCCTCTCATACTGTTCTAATGCTTCCGGTATTGTTTTAGAATCATGCATTGTTTCAGCAAAATTTAATGCCCCCATTATTATGCCGCTGCTTTGATCTACTATGATAGAGGCCTTGCTGCCAAACTCAAACTTTTTGTGTGCTTTTCCCTTAGCGTAACATTTAACGCCGGGTTCATGCAGGCTGTATATTTTATTGCTTTCACCGCGTTTTTGAGAAATAATTTGCTGCGCTAATTTTAGAAAAGGCAAATGGATCCCCAGCCTTTCCAGTGGCAGCTTTCGGCCAAGTTCCCGGATTAATCTTCCGGCAATTATTTGTATTCGTTTATTTGCCTTCCTGGCTTCCTTTCCGCCATTTTTTTTATTCTTAAAACGTTGTTTAATGCTAAGGCTTTTTACAACTCTAACGTAAGATTGACGCAGATCTACTGACTCCTCATCTGATATTTTCCAGCATTTTTTTTATTATTTTTTTATAATTTTTATCGTCAGTGGGATAAGTGATGTTTTTTTCCTGGACAGTGCTGTCTAAACTCACTGCATTGCCTACCTCATCATCGTTTTTTGTTCTGTTTACACGAATGCTTTCTTTTAAAATAAGTTCAGCCCCGGCTGCTCCAATTCGCTTTCTAAAGGCGACCAGTTCTGTTGGTACGCACGGTATTTTGGGTGTGAAAATCTCTTCTCCGCTTAGATATTGATAATAACAATTTTCTGACCATTGTTCTACTAAATTTTCATCACTCAGGTTCCTGACATATTTTAAAATTAGTAAAGAAACCATCAGCCGGATTGGCTTTGCCGGAGCACCCATTTTCTCACTGTAATGCTCCTTAAAAGCTAACTCAAAAAGAGGCCAGTCGATGGCATCTGCCAATAAAAACAAGGAATGTTTTTGGTCCAATTGATCTGCAAGACGATGAAACATTCCCATCTGCAAACTATTTTTTGTGGGTTTTAGCATTAATAAATTTGCAGGATTTTCGCCAATTCTACAAATTGCTTGCAGTTAAATCTATCCACTAACGTGCATAACCTTATATTAGGAAAGGATTGTAGACTTTTTGAGGATTGACTATTTATTACGGAGTGGTTTGGGGTTTGGTGCTGCAACCAGCTTAACCCTATACTGTATTAATGGCGTTTGGTGTGCTGGTATTCCAGTTATTTTTTTAGCTATCTCTGGTTTAAGTATTTTGATTATGGGCCAGTGGAATGGATATGGAGGCAATTAACTATGGTAAACAACTTAAGATCGTAAAATCAGTAAAAACAGGTTGAATTAATTTTCCTCTAAATTTCTTGGGTGAACAAATCCTGTTTAATAAGTGAACTATTTGTTTAACTAACGGGCAGGCTTATCCGGTTTATCGCGTATGTATGTAGGTTACCATTTCAGGTTAGCTTGTATAAAAGGTGAGGACCAGGGTAAGCAAATTGCCAATTACGTATTTAATAATAGTTTCAGACCATTATAATCATTGAACCATTATCCAAAAGCCTTTCAGCAATGAAGGGCTTTTTTTCAGTTCGCCCGGGGTATTGCGCAGCAGACCCCGGGATTTTTTGGTAAAAAATTCTGGTTTGATAATTCAATTTAGCCTGCTTTCATGTATGGTGTATTCGCAGGCAGGTACTTCCCAAATGGAAATATCTTCTGAAATATTTGGCAAAATTGCCCAAGTGTAAATGACTTTACATTAAACACTACCACCGCTCCCCGGGATAAGACAACAAAAAAAATAGTAGGATTGAGAAATTTAAAAGGAGGCTTTAATATTTATGAAGCCATTGAGTTTAAAATTGAGAAGACCGACAGAAAAAAGAGATTCGTTTACATAAGATTTATCAAATAGCAATACCAGGCAATGTTACCGAAAATGCTTATCGTTTATATTACTTTTTTAATTTTCATTTTTGTATAGAAAAATTCGAAAAATTTACTACAGGTTTTGAGTAAGGAGTTCTGCACTGATAGCTTTTTCCAGCGCCACCGGCAATATACCTGCATCGTCGTCAATAGCCCTAAACTGATTCATGCTTGTATCCCATACAAACACATCTTTGGGCCCGGCGTTTATGCTAACATAATACCGCACCTGGTCATTAAAAAAGAAAGGTTCAAATTCCACCCGGTACGGAATTTCATCTACTACCAGGTTGAAATATCTTTCATTGTCTTTGTTAGCTTTTGTCTGATCTATAAGCGGAACAACTCCCTGATTATTTTTCTTGTCCAAGTTTGCCATAAATTTTTTTTGATGATATGTATGATTAACAAATCTGCTGCAACAAAGTATATCATTTATTTTACCACAAGTTGATTGTCTATTTTTTCAGGGTGTAGCATCCCCAGGTCACTCATTAAAGATTGAAGATTGTCGCGGTCAATACTGCCTCTGAGCACTATTACTCCGGAGGCTACATCAGCCTGTACACCAGGATATTTTACAACAATAGATTGTACAGATGTTCTCATGGTCATGTCAGTAGAATTATCTTTGGTAATATTATTTTCTACTTTCTGTACGCCATTTACATCCTTAATATTTTTTTCTATATCAGCAGCACAGTCATCGCCTTCACACATTCCGGTTAAAGTAACCGTACCATCTTTCACGGTTGAATTAACACCTGCGTAATTTTTATTAGCCTGCAATGATTTGGTTACATTGTCCTGTATTTCTTTATCATTAGGCTTATCATTACATGATACCGCAATAAAAAATAAAATAGCTATTGCCAGGAGGGGTTTAAATTTCGACATAATTTGTTTTATCTATCAATTTCCTATAACCATGCCACTACCGATTTTTAAAGTCAGCAAGAGTTTTAAGAGTAGCAAAATTTCATATTCGTTAAAATAAATCCTTTACTATTTTAATGTAGAAACCGTGGTAATGAAGTACGTGAAATAAAATACTGATATTCTAACCAGACAAATGCACCAAATAAATTATGTATACAATAAAGGGAATTAGGCCTTTGACGATTCTGGAAAAATTCAAAAACAATTCAGTTGAACAGTAAACAATAAATTATTTATTTAGAGCATAAAAAGGAGATCATAAATAATTCATTTGTTTAAAAATTTGCCTAAACTTTTTTTATAAAGTTATTGGGCAGTGCTTTAGTGGCAGGTGTGTATTTATTACCACTCTTTTGGTATGGCATGTTTCAATGGCAAGCAATATTGCAGATTAATCAATTTCTTTTCTTCTATTCTTTGGTGCTATTACATTTACTTTCGTAATAATATATTTATTACGCTATGATCCTAAGCTGGCACTTTCTTTTTGTACGTTGTTTACTTTAGTGACAGCATTCCTGCCATTTATCCGAAACGATTATTATCGCTTTAAATGGCAGGTAAGGAAACCGCCCCATGCCGCCCCGGTGAAGTTCAGGTAATTGGTTTTATAACAGAATGATTTGTTTGGGGCAATATTTGAATACACCTGTTGCGAAAATGCCATCAACCTATTTATAAAAAAATCCGTTCCACCGTCCAGTATAAAGCAATGAGACCAATCATTACAGACAATGGATAAACGATAATTTTTTTATACCAATTTTTTTGTCTGAATGGAATAATGAATAAGCCAAAAACCAATATGATCACCGCAATCTGTCCCAGTTCAACGCCGGCATTAAAAGATAAAATAGCGGTGAAGAATTTATTTCTTGGCAAGCCGGTTTCATTTAATGCGCTGGCAAATCCCAGGCCGTGAATTAATCCGAAAATAAAAACAAGAACTATTCGCCACGGCTTTAAAGTATCAAGCAAAAGATTTTCTATTGCTACAAACAAAATGGAAAGTGCAATGATGGGTTCCACAATAGCGATGGGCGCCACTATTATGTTTTTCATACTGAGGGCAAGTGTAATGGAATGTGCTACCGTAAAAGCGGTTGCCTGCCACACAATGACTTTTAATTTTGTACTTAACAGGCACAGGCCCGCGACAAATAAAATATGATCCAGTCCTTCTGGTATAATATGTTCAAAACCAAGCATCACATAAAACCAAATCACTTTATCGGTTGGCGCTTTCTCCATTGCAAAATTTATTTCATGCGCCCATAACGGAGTAGCAAAAAATAATAGCAGGGAAAAGAAAAATAATGGCTTAATTATGTTTTGTGATGATGGTTGCATTGAAAGAAGTGGTGGTCAGAATTTATAGGTTAGGCTAAACTTAATAAAAAAGGGTGTACCTGGTGTAAAATGAATTTCTGAAACAGCTACCGTTTCATCTTTCAAGCGGCTTTCCGTATCAAATTGTGTTTCTTTCCAGCGGGTGTTCAATAAATTTTGTGCTGAAATGCCGGCTTCCCATTTATTGCGAGCATACATAAGATTTGCATCAGCGATAAAATAACCTCTGGCAATAGTGCTGTAATCTTCATTAGCCGGGCGCCGCCCCAGAAAACGATAACGCAGGCTGCCGTTCCAGCCTTTTGTGGTTTTGTAGGAAAGACCACCGGTACTTGTGAATGCAGGTGCCAGCGGCAGATAATTTTCTCCCTTTATTTCTTCCACGGAACGTGCATGGGAGTAATTGACATCTGCATCTATAATTAATTGAGTAAAGGGTTGATAACGTGCCGAAGCATCTATACCAATTCTTCGCGACCGGCCGCTTGGTTCTACCACTCCTTCATCACCTACATAAATAAATTCCTGGTCAAGTTCCAGATACCAAACAGCTGTATTAAAAAATAAGTTTTTGAAAGGTTTTGTGGTAAAGCCCAGATCAGTGCCATAAGCGGCAGGCACTGCTTTTCTTGCGGAGGTAACTACGGCCACTCTTGTATCATTGGAGTGAAAGCCTTTTCCTGTATTCAGATATAAGTTTGTTTTGGAGTTGATGTGATAATAAATATTAAATTTCGGACTGATGATAGAAGAGGATGCCAGCTTTTTATTATTATCTGTTTTATCCTGGTATTGCATGTCAAAATAATCCCAGCGAAGACCTGCATTGATCGTAAATTTCTCATTCCACCTGATAGTTTCATTTATATAAACAGCCGGATTAATTTCAGAGATATTACCGGATTGTAATTGTTGCAGTAATTCCGATTTATTTTTAGTTCTGGATAATTCACTGTTTTTTGTTTTATCCAACCGAAAACCACCTCCAATTTCTGTTGTTATTTTATTATCGCCGGCAAAACTGTTTACCTGATAACTGCCATTATATCCCACCAGGTTTCTTACTTCCTTTTGCTTTATCTGATCGCCATGAATACTGTCTTTTAAAAAGAAAGTGAAGTTGGAATACAAAGCAAAATCATAATGAGTGTAATACAATTGATTTTGGAAAGTTGCCCCGTTGTCAAAAGTTTTAATATGCTGTGTATTGATATTTCTTCGGCCTGTCTCACCTCCCTCATTCGGATCTATGGCGCCAAAAAAACTAATCAACCCATCTTTAAAAGCCCGTTCCGGTATCTGTCCGGAAGCCGACCAACTGCTGCTGAATGCCGAGGCGGTAAAACTTAAGATATTGCTACTGTTTAATCTGCCATGATATTTACCAAATACATTAAAACGTTTGAAATCCTGTGGATTGTCAAAATATCCGTCAGAATACATATACTCCGTTGCGATATAAGCAGACTGCTGTTTCTGTGCCGCCTTAGCTCCCAATAATTTCATCATTCCTGCCAGTCTGTAAGTGTTGAACTGACCTGCTTCCAGTTTGATGCTGTTTTCGGTAAGTACTTTTTTTGTATGAAAATTCACAAAACCCGCGGTAGCCATATTCCCTTTATCAGCGCTGTAGGTTCCTTTTTTATAATCAACCTTGTCAATCAACTCCGGCATCAGAAAATGCAGATCCGCATAGCCTTGTCCATGTGCATGAGATACCATATTAACCGGCATTCCATCAACTGTAATGGCGACGTCTGTTCCATGGTCAATATCAAAGCCGCGTAAAAAAATCTGTTCTGCTTTGCCGCCACCTGCGTGCTGACCGATAAATAATCCGGGAATGAAACTGAGTACTTCCTGAGAATGATTGAAACTTCTGTTTTTTATATCAATCATGCTAATCGTTTTGGTTCCTTCCACACCACTAAAGAGGGTGATGTTTTTAATTTCTATCGGTTGTATTTCAAGTTTAATTGCATCTTGCTGATTTAATGTTGTCTGATAAACACTTTTATTTTTAAAGCCGATGGCGGATACCTGCACGCTATCAATAGCGGATTCACTTTTTAAATGAAACTTTCCCTGTTCATTTGTTACAGTTGTTTCAGTTCCGGGAAAAAAACGTACAGTGGCACCTTCTACAGGCTGTGAAGTTGCAGCATCAATAACCTGCAACCAATTTGCAGAAGGTTGCTGCGTAAAGCCCTCGTTAAAGTAACAACACGTTAAAAGTAAAAAGTAAAAAAACTTCATATGCTGCAAATTATTTTAAATGATCCATGGCTTTAAGGCATAGTTTGAAAGATTTCCAACCTGGCAATATCCGTAGCAGAATGCTGTTCGCCATTCATGATCCCAAACTCTTTTCCACTTCCATTTTCAATTCTGGATCAAAATGAGGCTGATTTTTAAATGCTTCTTCCAAATGTTTTTTAGCGGATGTCTTTTCGCTGGTTTTTTTTAATATTAAGCCAGCACGTGAAAGCAGAACCGGGTTTTTACTTCCTGTTCTTAAGGCCGTTTTTATATAAGGCAAAGCTTTATCATACGCCCCTCTTTTATAGTGCACCCAAGCAAGCGCTTCATTTACGTCAATGTTATCGGGTCGCCGGTTGTATTCGGCCAGCGCATGTTCCAGGGCTTTTTTGGTGTTATTTATTTTCAGGTAGGCATATGCCAGTTCCCGATCAGAATAGTGACCCAGCGTTTCATCGTTATTACCGGCTTCAGCATTCATACGCATTGTATTAATGATCTCGCTGGCTACTGCATCCGCTTTAATTCTATCGCCTGTAATGCGATACAGATAAACGAGTTCATCTTTGAAAGAATAATCCACCACTGCTTTTGAGGCTTTTTCATAAAAGGTAATGGCTTTTGGGTAGTCTTTTTTACTGGTGGCTATCCGTGCCAGGCCTGCAAGTGCATAAGCATACCCCGAACGGTTTTCCAGTGCAATGGTATAATGCATTTCCGCTGCCGGTAAATCGCCAGTGTATTCAAATAACTGTCCAAGCTGCACTCTTGCCCATGCCGTTGTTTCATCACCGGCGGGCCCCGCATCCACCGCCATCTTCATAGCTTCTATAGCTCCGGGATAATCTCCATGTATTTCCCGTAAATAGGATATCCGGGAATAGGACCGTATGTCAGGGCGTATCGAAACCATCTTATCCGAGTTAATCACCGCCTCTTCATAGTTTCCCATCTCTACATAAGCATCTACCATTATGCCATAAATAAATGCATTATGCGGATTAATTTTTTGCGCCTCTTTGGCGGTTTCCAAACCTTCGGAAAAATGATGTTGCGATAGTTGGATCAATGATTTTAAAGATAAGGCTGTAAAGTTTTTTGAATCTATTTTCAATACATCATTTACATATTTCATGGCGGCCGCATCATAGTACATATAATCACCGGTAATTCGCCCTTCCTGAATGTATAAAGTAGCTAATGCAATGTTTGCTTTCACATCTTCCGGGTTGATGCGCACCGTCTTCATTAAATCCGCGGCAGTGTTTTTTACGGAAACCCACTCTGCATTATTAATTAAAATTCCATTGCGCTCTTTCAGTAAATAAAAAGCGGCTTCTTTGTTTCTTTCTTTATTTTGATAACGTAAAATAATGAAACCGGTTGCAGTAAAGAAAAACAGAATGGAGAAAAAATATAAGTAACGTTTTTTCATTTCAATTAGTTGTAGGGTAAAAAATAAAGTCCGCAGCCGGATGCCGCGGACTTTAATCTTAATTATAGTTTTATAACACTGATGGTTTGTTTTACATCATTAGCTTTCATCGCTGATATATAATAAGTGCCTTTAACCAGGCCACCTGCATTCCATTGCAAAGTATATGTACCAGTTTCATGGTGTTTATTTGACAGTTCCCTGATTTGTCTGCCGGATGCATCAAATAAAACGATCCGGATCTGAGAGGGATTTGAAACCCTGTAGCGCAATGTGCTGTTATTCGTGACAGGGTTTGGCGAAACAGTCATAAATACCTCGGGTGCCGCTTTTTCAAGTTTTTGCGTTACAGGCGCACTTCTCATACCTGGCGTATTTTCACTCTTAGCCGGTTCACCGGAGCATTCGCTGGTACCTGAATGGGGCGCCGCTACATACGGAAACATGGATTGAAATGATTTATCATTCGCTTCCACGCCGGTTGTATAAGTCAATACATCCTTCAGGTCTTGCGTAACAGGACTGCCTGTTCCATCATAGTCATCATAAAATAAACCGATAGCAGCTAATACAACACCGCCTACCGCCTGCAATTCTATACGGGTTACATCATCTTCCAGTCTTCTGCCATTGGGAAATCCATCCATGTTGGGAATGTTCTGAATATCCTTTGTTGTGTTGAAGCGTGGATCTGTTAATCCTAAAACTGCAGCCTGAACCAAACCTAATGTACTGAAGTCGGAGCTGTTTCTTGGCGTTACAGGTACCGCCATATTTAACCGTAACATATCACCGCCATTTGGCAAAAAGTTATTGATAAATGGCTTACCGGCGGAAAGCGGGTTGCCAGCATCTTTACCGGTGGCTAATTGGTAAGGGCTTAAATTCGGAACGCCGGTATGAAAAATTGGCCACAGATCAACAGACCGGGGCGAATTGGGAGCCGGTAATAAAAGCGTTCCAAAAATGGCATCGTCCAACGCTGTTCCTGCAAGGGCGGGATGCCCTTTTAAAGGATATAACCCTTCCTGGTCGTTACCAAAACCTACACGGCCCAGAACCGTAAATGAATTGCGTTGAATGCGCAATGGTGAAAAAGCGGGTACGGCTGCACCAAAGAAAGTGTCATCCATATACAGAGCTAATTCAGGCTTGTAAAAGAAATCACCAAACTGAGATAATTTAGAAAGATCCTGGTAAGGAGTAAGTGCATTCCAGTAATCCTTATACCCGATTGGTATTACCGCTTCATTGGTCAATGGCATGCCGAGGCGGGAAATCTGAACCCAGTCGCCAGTATGTGATTGCGTACCGTCTGTGTTCAATGTTTTCATGGAGCGCCGGCTGGCGGAAGCCCATACGCCAATAATAAAATCACCATCCAAAATGTTCGTGGCCATCGAAACATCTTTACCATCTTTTTGTAAAGAAGATATGGGTATTTGCAAAGCTATGGTTGATACATTTTTGCATTTTACACCATCTCTTGGCGCTCCGCTTTGCTGACGGGGAGCATCCCCTAAATCAAAAATACCACCGAGGTCAACAAAGAAAGGATCATCAACAGGACCCGCAAAAACTTTTTCACCGCTTGTAGCCGTAGTTATCGCAGACGTCATTAAGCTTTCATAACCAGCGGCGCCCAAACCTACCGGTGAATTGATGGAGCGTTCACCAATATTATAAGCCGGCACTGCACCTTCGGTAACAATCCTGGTTGTACCCGAACTGGTGATTTTATCCAGGTTATAGGTATTTTTTAAATTTTCTTTTCCTAAACGAATATTGAAAAACGTAGAAGGATCTTCATTTGTTCTGTTGAATGTAAATCGATACGTGATATCATCACCTGCCGTGGCGGGGTTGTTGTCAATATGAATGTCATACCGTATGTTCTCTCCAAAATGATAATAGTTAGGGCCACCATGGGGTAACTGAAAGGGAATGAAATTAGCGATGACGGTGATTGTATTCGTATTATCCGGGCTGCGGAAAGCATACAGGTCTGTATTATCGGCAAGTGGATCATTTGAGATCATTGGCGCTTCCCTGTGGCTTGATGACATCAGCACCGCAGCGGTAGTTATTATCGCCGCCAGCAACACTGAAGTAAATATTTTTCTTTTCATGATAATTTTTTTTATTTTTTGAATGATACTATTGAACTTCTGTACCTCTCCATGGTGCAGCTACAAAAGGAAATTGCATTTTGAAAGGAGCATCATTGCGTTCCACACCGGTAGAATAATTGATTACTTTACCTAAGCGGTCAGGCTCATCGTAAGGAATGCCTATGGCTGCCAGTACTATTCCGCTCACTGCCTGCAAAGAAATTCTGGTTACATCATCTTCCAGCCTTCTGCCATTAGGGAAGCCATCCATGTTGGGTATAAACTGGATATTCCTGTTTGTATTAAAGCGGGGATCAGTCAACCCTAAAACAGCTGCCCAAACCAAACCTAAAGAACTGAAATCTGCACTGGTTCTTGGTGTAACAGGCACTGCCATGTTCAGGCGCAGCATATCACCACCGGTTGGTAAAAAGTTATTGATAAAGGGCTTACCTGCAGCAAGAGGGTTACCATTTTTCCCTGTAGCAAGCTGATAAGGAACTTCATTGGGAACACCTGTATTAAAAATGGGATAAATATCAACAGAACGGGGCTTACCTGGCCCAGGCAATAACAGATCTGCGTATTGAGGTCTATTCAGAATGGTTCCATTAACTGAACCCTTTGTTCCACCATTATTAGGTTTGGATCGTCTTAGAGAAAACAATCCGTTTTCTCCGTTTCTAAAGCCGGGTTGTATGCGCAAAGGGCTGAAAGCTGGAACGGCACCTCCAAACTTGCTGTCATCCATATACAAAGCCAGTTCTGGGTTATAAAAGTAATTACCAAAACGTTCAAGATTGGCCAGGTCCTGGTAAGGGGTTAGGCTATTCCAATAGTCTTTATCACCTATCGGGATAATTACTTCATTTGTTAATGGCATGCCCAGGCGAGAAACCTGCACCCATTCACCTGAGGTAGAACTAAGTGCATCTGTATTTGAATGAACGTTATTATTCAAAGTTCTTACTTTTCTGCGGCTGGCGGAAGCCCATACGCCAATGATATAGTCATCATCCAGGATATTTTTAGCCTTATCCACGGATTTCCCCTTTTTCTGTAAGGTAGAAATATCAATTTCCAATGCCAGGGAGTGCACATTATATTTAGCCAATCCATCGCGGGGTACACCACTTTGACGAGGCGCATCGCCCAAATCAAAGATGCCACCCAGGTCCACAAAGAAAGGATCATCTATTGGTCCGGCAAATACTCTTTCGCCCGTGCTGGCATTGGCTATGGCCGCCCGCATCAACGCATCATAGCCTGGAGCGTCCAGTCCTACAGGGCTTTCTATGCTGCGCGGTCCGATATTATTTGGTGGTACGATACCGTTTGTAACAATGGCAGTAAAGCTTTTGCCACCATCCATACTACGCTGAAGTGAATAAGAGGTTTTTAGATTTTGCTTTCCTAGCCGAATGTTGAAAAACGTGGTTGGGTCCTCGTTCACTTGCTGAAAACTGAAACGGTAAACAATATCATCGCCAGCCGTTTTGATATCATTGTCAATATGGATTTCGTAACGCACATCTGGTCCAAAATTGTAATAATTGGGTCCACCCTGCGGCAGTTCCGCCGGAATGTAGTTGGCGATAATGACTACTTTGTTTGGATTGGCAGGACTGCGAAATGCGTAAAGATCCGTATTGTCTGCCAGCGGATCATCTGCAATCAATGGCGCTTCCCGGTGGCTGGATGCAACCAGTACAGCCGTAATTACAGCGAGGCAACTTAGCATAAGAAGTCGCCCCTTCATAGTAAAGACTTTTTTCATTACGTGTGATTTAAGAATAAAATAATAAAATACAATGTGGTCTCACGATTAGGATGATGGTGTTAAGAAGGGTAATGGAAATGGATGTAAATTTTCTCAGATAAAGTTTTCCTGGGAGTGCTACTATAAATACGAGAAGAATAATTAAACAGTTTTCTTTTATTGTTTTTTGAAAAATAAAATTGTTTTGAAGGTGTTGACAACATAACAAATTCGGAAGGGTAAACATCCATGCCTGGAAAGCCTGATCAGTTTAGCGGGTATGTGATGATTTTAAAAAACCGCCGTCCAATCAAAAAGGAAAATGAGAACGGCCTGTTGGCGGAGGGTTAATTTTTAAGAAATGAATCGCTGATGCAGTCACAGCGTTACAATCTTTTACCTTTGCGGGAATTATGAATCGAAACGAGCGGATCTTACTTTTTTTATTGGCATCCATCAACTTTACGCATATCCTCGATTTTATGATCATCATGCCGTTAGGAAATTACCTGATGCCCTTTTTCAATATTTCCACGCAGCAATTTTCATTGATCGTTTCATCTTATTCTTACGCCGCTTTCACATCGGGCATCATTGCGGCTTTTGTTATTGATAATTTTGACAGAAAGAAAACGCTCATATTCGGTTATACCGGTTTTATCATCGGCACTTTTCTTTGCGGTATCGCACCAGATTATAAATTCCTGATTGCGGCAAGGATTCTTGCGGGATTGTTTGGTGGTTTAATTGGCGCCCAGGTAATGAGCATTGTGGCCGATACATTTCCCTATGAAAAAAGAGGAAGAGCCATGGGATATTTGATGGCTGCCTTCTCCGTTGCATCCGTATTAGGGGTTCCCATCAGTTTATACCTGGCCAATTTTTATAGCTGGCATGCGCCATTTATCCTGGTGGCTATAATGGGTTTTGTATTGATTCCATTTACCATGAAATACATCCCGTCCATGAAATCGCACATGGGTGAAACAAAACGAAAACCTGCTCAATCCTTCCTGGTTATATTTTCCCGGCCCGATGCGTTATTGGCGCTATTGTTATCGGCTATGATCATGCTAGGGCATTTTGTGATCATTCCTTTCATCAATCCTTTTATGGAATTTAATGTAGGTTTTACCAAAGAAGAGATCCCACTGATTTATGTTGTAGGCGGCACGGCCACTTTATTTTCAGCGCCTTTTTTTGGCAAGCTTGCCGATAAGCATGGAAAAATGAAAATATTTACCATAACAGCCTTGCTTACGCTGCCCTTTGTTTACCTGATCACCAACATGCCTTCGATTCCTTTTTATTTTGTTTTAATCGCAACCGGACTATGGTTCATTGTATCGAATGGACGTTCTATTGCAGCGCAATCGATGGTAAGTAATGTTATTGAATCGCAATACCGCGGAAGCTTTATGAGCCTTAATTCTTCATTCCAGCAATTGTTTATTGGAACTGCATCATTTATTGCCGGCCTGATTGTTACGGATGATGCATACGGTAAAATCAATCATTATGATTGGGCTGGTTATTTTAGCATTGCCATCCTGTTATTTTGTATTTACCTGGGATATTTGCTAAAAAAGATAAGTAAAACACCTTTATAATAATCTCCTAACCGTTTTTATTTTATTCTGTAAACCGGATATTGCATATGTGCGGGTTCATAATAGGGTGAATGTTGATAAACAAAATTTAATTGTGCCGAAGCACTTTTTGCAAAAGTTGTATCGCTGGCTTTTTTCTCTTCCAGTTGTTTTCTCAATGAAGGATTTTTATTAAGGTAGTCTGCTGCCGTTTCTTCAAATACATAAGAAGAAAAACCTTCTTTTTGTTGCAGAATAGGATCAAAGAAGTTCCATGTGAAATAAGAATCTTCCATTTGGGGCTCCAGCACTTCAATAATAAAACGATTTGCTGCCTGGTTCATCGGTATATACCAGTCGCCTTTCCTGAAAATTTTTTGTTGAACAGATTCATTCAGTTGTACATCACCGTTAGTGTGGTGGCCTTCATACGGCCTGTTGGAAGCCTGGTAGCTTTTTATATGATAAACCTCCACTTCAATGGTTGTATCCTTTCCAAATTGTTTCATCATCACTCCGTTTAATTTTAACCTATCAATTACCGGCCACCAACCTTGCGGAATGATATAAGCCGAAGGCTTTTGTATGAATTCTTTGGGTTCATATTCATTATAGAATGGAATGGTTGCATCGTATGGTTTCGACCGGTCGTAATATAATCTGTCAAGTCCTGAAACTTTACTGGGTCTTCGACCGCTTGAAAATCCCTTGTAAAGCCGGTCATCCCATTTTGTTTTGTCTAATGACCAGTTCAATGGAAATCGTTGTTGTTGCTTTACCTGTTCAACTTGTTCATTTTTCAATAATTTTATTTTTGAACTGTTCTTGCTTGTAAAATCAATAAAGCTTTGCATTAAGGCATAAGTTGATTTTACCCTGTCTGCATAAGGTTTCAGCATATGCGTTTCGGGAACAAAAGCAAACGTGTGAAACAGTGATGCATAGCCGCTGCTGTAACGAGGGCTGTCCCAAAATTCCGGCCACCCATTTTGTGGTGTATCTCCAAAAGAATTTACATAAGGTATTAAGTCATATCCTTTTTGTTTCATGAGTGTGTAAATACCCGGTTCAAATTCTTTGTTCATGAATTCACCCATCGGTCCGCCCAGTTTATTATGCTGCGAAGCGATCAATGTCATTACATGCTGATAATCGGCGCCATTGCTTACATGATTATCTATCAACACATCCGGCTTAATCAGGTGAAAGATCTCTGCAAAAGATTGTGCATTCCTTGAATCGTTTTTTATAAAATCCCGGTTCAGGTCAAAATTTCTTGCATTACCACGAAAACCAAATGCCTCCGGTCCATTCTGATCAACCCGGTAATTTTCGCTTCGGTTTAATGCACCACCAATATTGTAAACAGGAATAATTGCTAAAACTATATTATCAGGCAGCTTTATTTTATTTGTTACAATATCTCTTGCCAATAGCATACTTGCATCGATGCCATCTGGTTCACCCGGATGAATTCCATTTAGGACAAGGATGACACTTTTTTTATTCTTGCGGATATTATCAAAATTGGAATCACCATTTTGAGCAACCACAACCAGGTGTAAAGGAAGACCGGCATCCGTCATTCCCATAGTAAGCATTTTCACTTTACCTGACTGCTGATCCAATTTTTGCCACCAGGTAATTACTTCAGCATATGTCGCTGTTTCTTTTCCGTTAGTCTGCTCAAATTTTGTTTGAAATGTTTGTCCGTAAATGTTCACCGATATAAACAGGCATAAACCTGTAATTATTATTCTCATGCAGCTAAGATAAAAATTGAAGCTGATCAGCCAAATTACATTTGGCGGGTGGAGAAATGGCTGTCAATAAATGCAAAAAGGCGATCGAAAGGATCGCCTTTTAAAATAATATTATCTTATTACGCCAAGGTATTTACTTTCCTGGCCAGTTTCCTTTTCAGGTTATTGGCTTTATTTTTATGAATTACACCTTTTTTTGCAAGCCTGTCAACCATTGATGTCACTTCAGGCAATTTTTCAGTTGCTTCATCTTTTGCGGTTACTGCTTTTATATCTCGGATCGCATTCCGGGTAGTTTTACCATAATAACGGTTTCTTTCCCGACGTTTAAGCGCCTGACGCATATCTTTTTTTGTTGCCTTATGATTAGCCATTCATCAAAAATTTAGGACGGCAAAGGTAAGCTTCTACCGCGTAATAATCAAAATTTGCTCAATTATTTTTTAGATTTCAAAATGGCCTTAATCAACAGTTTATTATTTCATTTTATGCCTGATTATAAGTCGGTCCATAAATTTTATCGGCCGCTTAAAATACTCAATTTAAAAGGAAACAAGTTTAATTTCACGATATTTGCTTCCTCAAAAAAAACATACACATAAACCCCTCCTTTCATGAAGGATTTTTCCTATATAACTAATTCCTCTCCCGCGTTCATTGAAAGCTTATATAACGATTTTGTTAATGATCCTACCAGTGTGGATGCTGAATATCGCAAGTTTTTTGAAGGTTTCGATTTTGCAGTTGCAAAGGAAGGAGCCAATGGAAAAGCGGTTTCAGTTCCGGCAAGTGCTGATAAAACGGTTTCTTCCAATCATTTAACTAAGGAACTGGGCGTTTACCAGATGATCATCCGGTATCGTAAAAAAGGTCATTTATTGGCTAAAACAAACCCGATTCGCGAAAGAAAAAATCGCGGAGCCAACCTTGACCTGGTAAACTTTGGTTTATCAGATGCTGATATGGATACTGAATTTGAAGCTGGTAAAATTGCCGGTTTAGGAAAGGTTCCACTCGGGAAGATTGTTGATCATTTAAAACGGTTGTACACTGGGCATGTAGGCCTGGAGTATTTATATATTACCGATCAAAAAAAGCAGGATTGGTTACAAAATGAGATTTGGCATATTCACGATCCCCTTCCTTTGGAGCAAAAAAAACGGATTCTTGAAAAATTAAATCAGGGCGTCATTTTTGAAAAATTCCTTCATACAAAATACATTGGTCAAAAACGTTTTTCATTAGAGGGTGGTGAAACTACCATTGCCGCATTGGATAATATTATTAACCTGGCGGCAGATGATGGCGTCCAGGAAGTGGTAATCGGGATGGCACATCGGGGCAGATTGAATGTTTTAGCCAATGTGTTGGGTAAAACCTATGAACAGATCTTCAGTGAATTTGAGGGAACTTCCATTCCCGATCAAACTATGGGAAGTGGCGATGTAAAATATCATCTGGGTTTTGGAAGTGATATCACAACAATCAACAACAAACAAATTCACCTGAAATTAAGTCCTAATCCATCTCACCTGGAAGCAGTAAACCCATTGGTGGTAGGTTTTAGCAGGGCTAAGGCAGATGTAATGTATGGTTCCGATTATGATAAGATATTGCCTATCCTGATACATGGGGATGCGTCTATTGCCGGGCAGGGTGTAGTTTATGAAGTTTTACAAATGAGCGGGCTTAATGGATATTATACAGGAGGGACCATTCATTTTATTATTAATAACCAAATCGGTTTTACAACTGATTTTGATGATGCCAGAACGGCTGATTATTCAACTTCAGTAGCTGCTATGGTGCAGGCGCCGGTTTTCCATGTAAATGGAGACGATCCGGAAGCTGTGGTAAAATGTGCTGAGATTGCTATTCGCTACCGGCAAAAGTTTAATTCAGATATTTTTATAGACATGGTTTGTTATCGCCGTCATGGACATAATGAAGGAGATGATCCTAAATTCACTCAACCACATTTATATTCATTAATTGATAAACATCCTAATCCAAGAGAAGTTTATGTTAAATACCTGTTGAATCATGGAGAAGATGATGCGAGGCAGATGGCAAAAGAAATGGAAAGTAAATTCTGGACGGACCTGCAGGAACGCCTGGATGAAATAAAACAAAACCCGTTACCTTATAAATACCAGCAGCCGGAATTGGTATGGCGCAGTTTAAGAAAAGCAACGCAGGAAGATTTTGATTTTTCGCCTGTTACAGCCATTAGCGAAACTGATTTTAAATTATTATTTGACAAGCTTATGCAATGGCCGGCAGATTTTAAGCCATTGCGAAAAGTGGAGAAAATAATCCAGGATAAAAAAAAGTTGTTTGAAACTGAAACAAAAGTGGATTGGGCTACCGGCGAATTAATGGCTTATGGAAGTTTATTATTAGAGGATAAAGATGTAAGGATGAGTGGCCAGGATATAATAAGAGGAACTTTTTCTCATCGTCATTCCATAATTTATGATGAGGCTGGCAAAAAGCATAACCGGTTAAATAACTTTAAAGAAGGTCAACCGGAATTCCGGATTTATAATTCATTGCT
>MWWA01000185.1_pt1 | contig 18655 bp, 12 predicted proteins | sample 1047341 | NCBI WGS metagenome assembly MWWA01 (sample SAMN06349978, study PRJNA376086) | soil metagenome | isolation source: MS5-1 sample Antarctic (ecotone) soil | place: Antarctica | collected 2015-01-13
GTTTAAACATAGTCCCCCAACTCCCTTGGGTAGGATCAAGGGGATCGTTCAGGCCCATTTTTGCACTTATCAAATATAAAAATGCAGGCGTATCACCCTCCCCGCCATGGTCATAATGTGCAGACATGGCGCCATGTCCCTTTACATCTGTTTCTTTCATTACAGATAAATACCTCCAGAAATGACCAGCATCGTTTAATAGCCAGCGGGGATGAACACGTTCTCCTTTATATGTTGAAGAAGTGGTACCCATTTTGTCGCAACTCAACGCTTTTATTTTGTCCAGGTCAATCATGTAGTCAAATGTGATGTCCTGCAACAAAATGCCGTATACATGAAGCTTCTTCATGAGTTTTTGAAACTTCTCATCGCTACTCCGCTGCTTGTAGCGATATAGCGCCTGAACGAAAGTAATTGGACCTCCCCACATCTGGACAAAAATTGGCCTGTCATCATCCTTATCAAAAACTTCCTGCAGGTATTCGCTTCCTTCTGAGTCTTTAGACTCTTCATTTGGGTTATTCCCCTCACCAATCCAATCATGAAAATTAATATCTCCCCAGGTGCTTTCTACATGTCGTCCGGCAATTTCTCTTGCAAATTTCTTTTCATTGGTAAGCCATATAATTGGCAAAGCACCTCTGCCTTTCTTTGTTACTTTTAAAAGACTTTCGTACGCTGGGAAATCAGGATGGTGTTTCTTAAGCTGCGGATATTCTTTCTGATAGGCCGTTAATACATTCGTAATTTTATTCCAAGGCCTTTCATCGTTATATGTGTAATCAGGAAGCTGTTGAGTGACAATGATAGCTTCTGTATCAAAATACGGAGCATAGAATAAATATCTGATGAGGGAGTTGCCATCATCATGAGTCATGTCGGTCATAATGACGACTCTGAATTTGTCATCCTGCGTAACATCTTGTGCATGGATGTTTGCACAGAAGCAAAAACTTAAAATCGCAAGTATTGTATACCGCATATTTAATTGGCTGTTGTGTCTCTACATATTCCGCTATATAATCTAAACACTACAAAGCTTAAGGTATTTGAAACTGTTTAATACATCACTTTGTAATTTTGAAAACGAGTCTATTTTTAATATTCCATCGTCAGTAACTTACAATATGATTTGAATATCATTCTTTGATCAACTTATGTTTCCGCATTCTATTAATCTTTGTACAAGAGCTCATTCATTAGTTAATACAATTCTCCGGTAAGAAAAGAGCGATGGCTCTCCGGAATCTTTTACTTCAAGGATAACATGCAATTCCTGACCTTTTTTTAGCTCTGGCATCGTAAACGTTAAAGCTTGATTGGTAGTAGAATTAAAGTTCAGTTGACCTGAAAACTCTCCTATTTCCTTATACACAAACCATCTATAGCTGACGGAATCTCCATCCGGATCTTTGGTTCCCGCTGCAGAGAGCTCCACCTTTTCACCTGCTTTAATTACTCCCCTCGCCATTGATTTACCCTCATTTGAATTCAGAGTTATCACTGGGTTATGATTTGCTTTTTTGAAATCATCAGCAATATTCCAATCCATTCTGGCTGCAAAATCGTTTTGATAAGCTTCTCTCCATCTCCAAATCGTAGCCTGGTTTGAGGCCGTCTTGCTTCCATCGGTCAAAATTACCTCGTCTTGAGTACGAACAGAACTCGTCCATATTTTTCCTGATTCAGCATAAGATTGATAAAACTCATATCGTCCTCCCCATCCGCCATAAGCGGGGCTTTTATACCACGCTAGACCGTTGTTGATCAGCCCAAAAAAAGACGGAGTATCACCTTCCATGATATAATCAAAGGGAAGGTAGTTGGCGCCTAAGGGACCATGATTTTCACGGATGTTTTTGGTCAGCCATGGATTATCAACAAGATCATAATGAAAAAAGGGCCCGTTCTTGTACCACTTATCACCGGAAATTCCTGTCCAGGTAGCTTTGTAATATTCTAGCCACGAATCACCTGCACTGGGATCTACTATATAGAAAATATCAGGAAATGTATTTCTGATCCAACGTCCGGAAAAATCCTGGTCTGATATGGAATACACCTTCAATTTAGAAACAAATTTTTTAACTTCATTCTCACTTCGCGTTTCACGTACGCTCCAAAGAGCTTGCGCCAAACAATTTGCTCCGCCCCATACAGAAACCCATAACGGTCTGTCATCTGCTTTGTCTACCGCTTTAATCAGCAGGTCAGATCCTGAAGAATTTTTTCCTTTTCCTACACCATCCATGCTGTACAAAGGGAGATGCTCTGCCGTAACACTTTGTAAATATTTGCCAGAAGGAAATCCGGGGGCATGCTTGTCAAGGTTTGATTTGATTTTTCCATAATCACTCACCAATTTTTCGATCTTGTCCTTTCTTACATTATTTCTAAGATGAGTGGAGGTAGTTGCAACTATTCCTTCTATATCGTATTCATTTGCATAAACTAAAAACCGCACCAGAGACTCCTGGTCATCTGGCTCATTTGTAATGTCTGTTAATACAAAAACCCTTTGCTTAACCGGTTGTTCATAAGTCAGCGGAGTTTGCGCATTTACCAATACTGAAATGGCGGAAACTGTCAGCAATACAATAAATTTTTTCATCATTAATTTTTATTTAAAGAGGTTGAGATTTATGATGATAATTTTTTTTGTCAAATAATCTGGATCACAGATGACGCATTGCCAATTTCTCTTTGATAGTTATTAGTTGAAAACACTTATCGGTTTATCACCATCAAATTCCAAAATTAAAATTTCGCCTGCATTAAAAGATTTCAATTTGTTCTTTTCGCCAGCCACACTTATTGCGCCAGTAAGTGTAGATATCTTTAATTTAATATTTGAAGCTCCGTTAGGATGTAGCATAATATCAATCTTTCCATTCTCCCATTTACCGGATACAGAAACTCCGTTTAATGTATATAATCCTTTAAATGTAAGCGGCGCTTTGTTCCATTCATCGGTCATACAGCCAAAAATATTTACATACCCTTGCCAATCCTGAACCAACGCATCCGTATAAGCTTGCTGATACAAACCTTGTGTTGGAAAATAATACGCTGTTGCCAGGGTATACCTTTCCCAAAAAGTGAATTCATAAAATTGGATCCAACGTGGATCTGCATGAGCACAGTATTGTGCTGCAGTCATATCGCGGGTAAACTCCTGGGGTTGCCCTAACCTACTCGATGCCAAAGCAAAAGCCGCATACGTCCAACCCATAGAGATCGGTTTCTTCGCATCGATGGTAAGATCGTATCGCTTTTGATGTGCGGTTATAGAAGGCGTAGCCATGCCCAGATCACCCATCGGACAAAACGTTATCGCATTCAATTGCACAGGATGTTTCTGACTATTGAGTGGTCTGTTGTCTCCTTCGTATGTAGCATAGAAACCAAAGGGAGTCATCAAGGTATTACGTTCAAACCCAGCATCAAGGATTTGTTTGGCCAGATCGAGAGAGGCTTATCAAAATGACCTACTAGTTGAGCAGCTTCTATAAAATTTCGGGCACTATACTCTGCGCTGTAACATGCGCAAAGCAAGTTCTTAGAACTTTCCAACCTTGAGGCTTCGTCTTGCCCTGCAGCTTGTGATGATCGACATCGAAAGTGCCACGTGCATTCTTATGAATTACGTTCGAATAAAATTTCCACACTTCCTCCATAATCGGAAAATACTCCGTCAGAAATTCTTTGTCACCTGTGCGCTGATAATAATGCCACACCATAGCAGATACATAAGCAGGATTATGAATTTCATAAGAGTCGTTTCCAACTACTCCATTCTTCTCAAACTCATCCCATTCCCCGAAAGGCGGAGTCCACGGATAAAATCCACCTTCAACATCCATTGTTCGTAAACTATACTTCTTTACTTCAGGAAGAATGTCAAGCCAGTATTTCATTGATTTTTTGTATCGATCAAAGTGACCGCTTCTTAACAAATTCTCCGCTACGTAATACACATCCTGCGGAAATGTGAAACCCCATATGTTTGTATTCATTCCCGTTGGGATAAGCGCTTTTGCAGGAACGACAGGGAAATTGCTTAGATTATAATAGTTGGCTCTATTCCAGATATGATGTGCTTTATCTTCGGGGAAATCAACCCACGAACGCTCCCAGTTGTTTTCAAATTCTGCTGTATGACTTTTTAATAGGGCTGTGTAAGAAGCCTCAATCGCTTCGGCTTCATCATTACCGTTGTGGCGAACAAAGATCTTAATCAGATTCTCTTCATTCTTTAACCGGATATTCAATACATCGCCCTCTTGTTGAATAGGATTGTCGGCAATCACCATCCATTTTGTATTAACCATGTTAGTGGATGACACGATGTCGGCCACTTTACCTTTCACTTTGTATTGAATTTTAACTGGTTCGGGTGGCCACCCTATGTTAGCCTGCTGAATGGATGCCGTCTTACAATTTATTTTCACCACCAATTCTTTCTCAGGTGAGTTCGATTTACGATTGATCTTCATTACAAACAATCCGGGAATGGTTTGGTGAGCGAAGGCGGTAATAGTAGTGGGTCCATTAAGATCGTAGTGCGTTGTAAGTACACCATTATAAATATCAAGCTCCTGCCGATAGTCTTTCACATCCATCATGTTCAGTATGGTACTGCCATCAGCAAACTCGGCTTGTATGTAAGCCAACGGAAGCTGAGCCTGACGCGTGGTGGGTTTGTGCATATAATAATGTCCGATGTAGCCGAATACAGTTCTGCCATTCGGAACTCCTTTGCGGGGGAGACTTTGAAAACCCATATGATCAAAACAGCCACCTATAATTCCGTTAGCAATGTAAGGTGGTACATGCATGATACCCTTCTGAAATTCATCAGCATTATAAATTACGTTAGACTTTCTAACCCTTTCGGCAACAGTGAAATCATTATTGTTTGGGCACGAGAATTACGACGTTGCACGTCGCAACTGCTTAGATAAAAAATCAACATCACAATTAAAACCTGCACAAGTTTTTTCGGTTGGTTTGGTTTAGGTTCTGAAATCAATTGTTTTAATGTTTCAAACTGGCTGGTACCGGTGGCAAGGATAACATTTGCAGCGCCGTTGTTGCTGATTGCTTCACGAATTAATTGTGCTGTAGTGGAGCCTGCCGCTTTTCCTAACTCTTGTGCATCTTCAAATATTTTGATATCCATTTTTTGAAATTAAGAAAATATATCCCAGCCAGGACATTAGTACCATCGAAGTATATTTATATTGCTGCTTCAATCATTACATAAAAGTTATTGATCTATTTTTTTCAAATCAATAAAATCAATTCCCAGGTCTTGCAAGTCTTTTTGTGTAAGCTTATAAATATTTTGATTTTGAGACTTTAACCAATCCATAATACCCTCCGGAGTAAGCCATATTTTGGCGGTGCCGTCCAAAGAAGCGGTAACGAGCTGTTTTCCATTGCGTGAGAAAGCGGCACTGTTTACAACGCCGATATGTCCTAAGAGATCGGCAATTAGTTTACCAGTTGCGGCATCCCATATTTTGGCGGTTTTGTCATAAGAAGCGGTAACGACCTGTTTTCCCTCGGGTGAGAAAGCAGCACTGTTTACAACGCCGGTATGTCCTAAGAGATCGGCAATTAGTTTACCGGTTTCGGCTAGTTTACCGGTTTCGGCATCCCATATTTTGGCGGTGTTGTCATAAGAAGCGGTAACGACCTGTTTTCCGTCGGGGGAGAAAGCAGCACTGTTTACAACGCCGGTATGTCCTAAGAGATCGGCAATTAGTTTACCGGTTTCGGCATCCCATATTTTGGCGGTTTTGTCATAAGAAGCGGTAACGACCTGTTTTCCGTCGGGTGAGAAAACGGCACTGCATACAGGGCTTGTATGCCCGATAAGATCGGCTATTTTTTTGCCAGTTGCGGCATCCCATATTTTGGCGGTTTTGTCCCGGGCAGCGGTAACGACCTGTTTTCCGTGAGGGGAGAAAACGGCACTGTAGATAGTGTTGGTATGTCCCGAGAAATCGGTTATTTTTTTGCCTGTTGCGGCATCCCATATTTTGGCGGTTTTGTCATAAGAAGCGGTAACGACCTGTTTTCCGTCGGGTGAGAAAACGGCACTGCATACAGGGCTTGTATGCCCGATAAGATCGGCTATTTTTTTGCCAGTTGCGGCATCCCATATTTTGGCGGTTTTGTCCCGGGCAGCGGTAACGACCTGTTTTCCGTCGGGGGAGAAAGCAGCACTGTTTACAACGCCGGTATGTCCTAAGAGATCGGCAATTAGTTTACCGGTTTCGGCTAGTTTACCGGTTTCGGCATCCCATATTTTGGCGGTGTTGTCATAAGAAGCGGTAACGACCTGTTTTCCCTCGGGTGAGAAAGCGGCACTGTTTACAACGCCACTATGTCCTGAAAGATCAGCTATTTTTTTGCCAGTTGCGGCATCCCATATTTTGGCGGTTTTGTCGTCAGAAGCGGTAACGACCTGTTTACCGTTGGGAGAGAAAACGGCGCTGTATACAGGACTTGTATGCCCGATAAGATCGGCAATTAGTTTACCAGTTTCGGCATCCCATATTTTGGCGGTTTCGTCAAAAGAAGCGGTAACAACCTGTTTGCCGTCTGGGGAGAAAACGACACTAGATGCAGCGTCCGTATGTTCTGTAAGAGCGTATTTATAAAAAGGTCTATCGCTTTTGACAGATCCGTAATATGCTTCTGAAATGATGCGTTGTACAAGCAGAGTGGGTGGGTGGGTTGGAGATGTTTTCCATGCCAGTTCTGCCAGTCGTATTGATAATGTGGGATTTTTATCTAACTGTTCCCGTGCAAATGCTGCTAATGTAATGCTTTGGGCTTTTTGCGTTTCTGTTTCTGCCCATTTGGATGCTGTTACGGATCTTTGCCACATTATAAAACTAATTATAGACAAAACAACTGCTACAATTGCAGCAACGGAAACGATGGCATTAATTTTCCGCTGTTGTTTGCGCTGTTTTTTCTCTTGTGCTGCTTTTGCTCTTTCCCGCTGCAACTCCTCCATTTTCTCATTTTCCAGCCGGGTAAGTTCTTCTTTTTCTTTTTTCCGCTGCAACTCCTCCATTCTCTCATTTTCCTGTCGGGCAAGTTCTTCTTTTTCTTCCCGTTCTTTTTTGGCTTTCAGTATAGGGGCCACCAGGGTGTCGTGGCTCAACTCGTAGCTTATGCTGCCCGTGGTATTTGGTTCACTGCGTAATAAATGGTGTGTGTCGTGCAGATAGGTAACCAGTTCTTTATCTATTCCTTTTTCTTTAAGCACCACTACATCAGGCAGGCTCACCCTGTTGCCGTCAATGATCAGTTTGTTTTCAATTAGCAATCTTGTAGCCAGTCGTTTTTCCACTGGTTCAATATTAAAGATCAATTTGTCATAGTGTGTGCGGAAAATATTTTGCAGATCGCCAAGCATTTCGGGTTCTATCTTGGGTACTTTCTCCTGGTTAGAACCGGACAACTTTTTTTCAATTACAAGGTTCTCGGCAAACTGACAAACGGTTTGTAATTGAAATGTTTCAATACTCTTTTGATCTTTTTCTGTCAGGTAATCAAGGGTCTTATCAATACTTTCTCGACTATATTCAAAACGCGGTGACAGGTAAAGATCCCTTTCATCACCAGCAGGCTTTGCAATAGCATCAATAGCAGCATACGGTCAAGTGGTTTCAGTTCATAATAATTTTTCAGAATATCGGGGAAATAATCGGTCAACGTATTTAAAATACTTAGCCGGTCTGAACGTATAGACAGCACCACTTTCACATTGGGCTGCTGGTAGAGGTATTCGATTTCCTGGTTTGACAGAAATTGAGGGTCTTCCTTCAACCGGTTCGTAATAGATTGGCTGATATAACCCGGCACTTTTGCATAGAGCAGTTCGGCCAGTTGTTTTTTAAATTGCCTTATTTCTTCTTCACTATAAGTAAAAAGTTCTTCAAACTGGTCAAACACCAGGATATAGGTTTTAGGGGCATTGCCAGTGTAGTGTTGCTGGCACTTCATGCATAGCCAAAGCGTATTGGTGCCTGCACCAACTTTGTCAAGCACAGGATTTGATATTGCTTCTGGCAATTTGAACAGGGAAGTAACAATCGGCGAAAGTGAATTGCCGGAACGTGCACCAAATCTTATTTTTACCGTTGTATAATTCTCGTCTTCTTCAACCAGGGGAAGCACACCGGCATTAAGCAATGAACTTTTACCAAGTCCTGACTTGCCATAGAGCAGCACCAGTTTTTCCAGCCTGATAAGCTGGTATAATTTTTTGGTATCGGTACTGCGGCCATAAAACACATGCCGTTCATTTTCTGAAAAAGGTTTTACACCCGGGTACCTGTGTATCTTAATTCGTTCATTTTCCATGGCGTTGTCAATGATGACGGTTCATAATTGCATTTGGTGATATGATACCAGGTCCTTTTCGTATTGAGCAATTTTTTTATTGATCACTTCTATTTCCTCATCATACATATAAATAGTAAGGGGGCTTTTTTCAGACTGCTTTTTTTGTTCAATATCTTTTAACAGGCTGTATTCACGGTCTATCTTTTGTTTTAAATCATTTACCCGGCCATCAGCCGAATCTTCAGTTGGCACGGCATTGAAGTCCCGCAATATTGCTGCATGTTTACATTTTTCATGAAGGGCGTTAATAAACGCATTGGTATCTGCACCAATAAACTGGATCTTAAAATGATCTTTGCATAATGATTTGGTATCACTGCTCATCATGTTTTCCAGCGCATAGCGAATGAAATGGTAATTCTTGTCATGGAGATTCAGCAGGCAAAGAATTAACTGTACATACCATTTGTCAAACTGGAAACCAAGAAATATATAATTAGATGCAGATTCAAGAGCCGTTCTTAATTCGAGGGGTAATACATTATTCCCCATCGCTGCCTTGAAATATTCAAAAAGGTCATCATGAGTAAGTATCAGCGTTTCTAAATTATTGATGCTCCCGAATAAATTATAGAGCAAAGGTCTTTCTTTGGTCGGCGCTACCGCAATATCCTTTTTTTGGTTCTTATCAAAAAACTCGAAACTGCAAGGATGGTTGTGTTTTCCAAAATAGTTCTTTAATGCATTATCGGGGTTTATGGATACGACCACGTGTGCGGGAATTTCAGCAATCTTCTGGATGATTTCTTCATCGCTTTGGGTTTCAAAAAAATCAATAAATTTTCTATAAACTATCGTTTTGTCTTCGGTAGAGGGAAACAGGAAAAATCCATCCCGGTTATAGGATAAGATTCTTGCCCTGTTTTCAACAGCAAGGTTTTCAAAAAAGAGTTGCTGCTTTGACTTGCCATTATCATCTTTCTGGTAAAGCTCCGGGCCCAAAAAGAGGATGCATTTTTCATTCCGGAGAGTATTAACGATAAAATTCCAATTAATAGGTTCAACTCCGTCGCCATTTGTTGTTTTATCACCATCAATTAATTTGGTCACTTCTGTAATCAGTGCTTTGAAATTACCAGAACGGTGCATATCGGGCGTCAGTGAATTGATGTCTTTGAGAATATTTACTACCTCGCCATAATTATCAAAAATTTTTTTATAGATTTTATAATCTTCGCCGATAACAGTTATAGCATCCACACCAAATTGCGTAATGGCGTGGTCCAATTCTTTCTTTTTATCCTGCCAGTATTTCAGGTATTGGAGACGGGGTATAGAGTTGAAAATGTCAGCATCCTTAAGGACAATGGGGAAAATGCGTTTTTGAAAGTTCAGGTTCCGGTAAATTTCCAGGAGTTCGAACATGCAATATGGCGATCTCAGGTAATCGTCAGATATTACTGTAACCACCGCCTGTCCGGCTCCAATTCTCTGCATAAATTCCGTGATCATCCCTGTGAAACCGAGATCCCGCTTATCGCGAATTAGTGCAATACCAGTGTTCTTAAAAGCATTGTCCAATTCGTCAATGATTTTCTCGCTTTCACCTCCCCATGCATAAGAAAGAAAAATCTCTTTTTTGGCCATTGTTGTAATTTTTAAAATGCAGGTAGGTGATTCATAAGGAGCATTAAATAAATATACAAAACGCTTGATGGTTGAGGGGAAAATTAAAGACTCAAAAAACTTCTTAATTAGAAAAGATGGCTATCAAGTCAGCCAATTACTCATCATATCATCACTTTCGTCGTCCCACCTTTCTCCAATGATATATCAACAGGCTTATTTGTTTTCCATGAGCCACCGGTGAAATCGGGAACAGTTATAGAGTTAGAACGGTTTGCTACACTCCATTCGCTTAGTGGCGCAATCGAACTCCAGAGCGCTGCATCATACACATCTTCATCAAGCGGTAAACCATTTCGCAGGCAATCAATCGTGCGCCAGTCCATTAAAAAATCCATCCCACCGTGGCCACCAACCTGCTTCGCCAGTTCACCCACTTTTTTTACAATCGGCGGCTGGTACTGCTCCTCGATTTTTTTATATTCATCTTCATTGATCCAATCTTCACCTTCAAAAGAAAGTCTTCCCGGTTCGGGATATTTTAATGCAGTTCCTTTCGTCCCCGTTATCTTGTGAATGCGTGAATAAATATTAGGAGAGCTTACATCGTGCTGCAACATAATCGTACGCCCTTTATCAGTGCGTATCGTCGTTACATTCATGTTGCCCCTGAATTTTTTATTGGCGTATGGCTTATAAAAATCATCTTTTGCAGCAAGCTCATTCGCCATTGGCTCCATAGTAAAATCGTTGGATGACATAGCTGTTAAATAATCCATTTTGTCTCCACGGTTAATATCCATCAATTGTGCAATTGGTCCCAGGCCATGGGTAGGATACAGGTTCCCGTTGCGGAAATTTTCTTTCAACCGCCACATGTCCCAATATTTTTCCTTGGCGAAATTTCCTGCGAGTAGATCATGGAGATAGGCTCCTTCGGTATGCACGATCTCGCCAAACAAGCCCTGCCTTGCCATATTCAACGTTAGTAATTCAAAAAAATCATAGCAACAATTTTCCAGCATCATGCAATGCTTTTTTGTTTTCTCTGATGTTTCAACCAGTTGCCAGCATTCATCAATTGTTTTGGCTGCGGGCACTTCTATACATGCATGCTTACCATGGTTCATCGCATACACTGCCATAGGTGTGTGCATGGCCCAGTGTGTCGCGATATATACAAGATCAATGTCAGCACGGTCGCATAATTTTTTCCATTCATCTTCTTTGCCTGTGTAGATTTCAGGTTTATGTGTTGAGCCTTCCAATGATTTTTTTACGGCTTCCGCTTTCTCCGGACGCAGGTCGCACAATGCCTTAATTTCAACGCCTTCAATGCGTTTCATGCGGTCAACCGCTGCAGGTCCCCTGTTACCCAATCCAATAAAACCAATGCGAACAGTCTCAAGTTTAGGTGCTGCATAACCACTCATATTAAAATGTTGTTTATATGGGCTATGCGTGTTTGTTAGTATACCCGGGCCATGTGCGTCAGAGCCGTAACTTATCTTATCAACACCCGCCAGGCCAATTCCTGTAAGAGCGGAATATTTCAAAAATTTTCTGCGATTACTTTTCATGGATCTTGTTTAATAGTTAATCTAATTTGTTTTGAAGCAATAGCTCCATTCTTCACAGCCTTTATAGACTCAATTTACAAACCAAGGCAACGCTGCAAACCAAGAAGGGTTTTAATTAGCTTTACCTATGCCATACTCACCTCAATGAAACCTTCTTGGTTTTCGATCCGGATGAAACTTTCCTGGGTGTCTTATTGAACTGATTTTTTCACATAGCCTCACTCAACCATTTATCAAACCAGTTGAATGCCTCTTCCTGCATCTTTTTATCAAACTTATGAATACCCGGGTAATACGAACATCTATAGCGGTCGGCTGCATTTGCTTTTGTATAAACTTCGTTCAATATTTTATCGGCTCGTTTCATTTCCGGTAAAGTATATAACGCATCATCTTCGTCATTTAACACCAGGGTCGGAAGCGGAGCACGTAATCCCAGGATCTCAGGGAAATCCAATTCATTTGGCAACAAGGGAACATAAGTCATCCATGTATGCGTAAATGATTTGTTCAGAAGAAAATCCTTCCATGTACTCATGAAGCCGACGGTAACCGCACATTTTATTCTTGAATCCAGGCCTCCCATAAAGTCAGTACGGATACCACCGCCCGACAAGCCGCCGCAACCAATACGGTTGGCATCTACATCATCACGTGCGCATAATATGTCCAGCGCTTTCTGATCTTCCGCAAAGAATACGCCGGGCCATGTTGTGCCTGCGCAGAATAATGATTTCGCCATTACATGTTCATGCTGCCCCGCCCAATCATTATATGCTTCAATGTTTTTTACATCTTCAGGGTTTTCATCTGTGAGCCCCCTCCTTATTTCCGCGGGAACATCCTGCATCATGACTCTCCGGCTTGCAAATGTGAATGAATCCGGAACCAACACTACATAGCCGCGCTTTGCTATTTCATTTGCCCATGCTTTGCCTTCATAATAATCATGCTGATGAGTAACCATCAACGGATGTTGTTCACCGGGTGTCTTTGTAATTTTCCTCAAGCCAAAATATTTATTACCGCCATGATCATGAAAGGCAAGTATCGCCGGCAGTTTTCCTTTCGCATTTAATGGCTTCAATAAAATCGCTTTTGTCGTTCGCCCATAAGGCAGTTGCCAGCTCAGTTCTTCTATTTGCAGTCCATCATATTCATATTTCTTTTCTGTAGTAACTTTTGGAAGGTCTCCGATATCGGGGATTCCCAACCTGTCAACAACACGCTGTCTTGCTTTCGCTCGCCAGCTATCAACGTTTTTGAATTCATCTTTCCGGAAGGAAAGGGAAGGCAATTTTTTTTCTATCAGGGATGCAGCCCACGGCCCATATAATCCAATAATGCTAACATCTTTCTCTTCAAGGGGGTTATAAGCTCCATCCATAAAATTTAATTTGGGGTGAAAATTTGTTACAGGTGCAAATCCATTGAAAAGTGTCCCGGCAAGGCCAAGGCCGGTAAGTTTTAATAAATCTCTGCGCTTTCTGTTCATCAGAAGAAGAATTTAAGGCATTAATTTTTGGGGATCATTGCAGAGTTCATACCTAAAATGCCGGTGAATTACAAATTTGATTCGCTTTTTAAAAAGGTATTCTCATTGACCCATTAATTCTGTAAGGTGACAGGTATGTTTAATCCATTTGGTTTTAAATCCTATTTTGAAAGTTAGTGGATTATGGACATATTTAAGAGAGGATAGTACGTATATCTTTCACGAATAGAATAATCCATTTGATCAAATATGATAAAACCAGTACTGCAGCATAATCGTGACTGGGAGGATAAAATTCAGAACCGGCCTTTCAGGATGGCCTCAGCCGGGTAAATTATTTTTGAGAGCGATTCACCATTTATTGAGGGAAGAAAAAAATTTTCTGAGGGAAAGAGAGCTATCATCTAAGTCCTTTACGAAAAAATGTCCCTCCTTCCCGGAGAGACATTTTTTTTGCCTTTAAACACTGCTTTATTGCCTGAAATTGCTTCTTTACCTCCAGGAAAAACGATCTCCCCGAAATAAGATCGCTTTGCTTGCAGACTGTTAACTTGTCAAAAATGGTAAGTCGCAGCCAATATTCCGGTAACTGTAGACTTCACCGGGGATCCATCACTTTTTTCGAAGACGATCATTGGAGTACCAGTAAGCGGATCAATCATAGTTCTGGCCGCATCAAGTCTTAATTCGGGGATGATGGTGAGGTTGCCAATTTTAAAGTTAGGCGACAATGTCAGATCAAAAATGCTGGTTGCCGGTGCCGCACTAACGCCATTCTCGTTATCAAAGTATTCTCCGCGAAGTGTAATTCCAAACTTTTCTGTTGGGTCCAAGTTCAGATAAACCGCAGATCCCCACCAACTGTTTTGTCCAAAACCGGTTTTGCCAAACTCGGGTTTAGATGATTGTACTGTTCCGTTATATCCGATGCTAAACTTATCGGTTACAGCCGCAGTAAGCACCACGTCAAATTGAGTAAGACTGTAAGATCCGCCATAAGACCCCTGGTAATTAATAAAAGCTGCGATCTTATCATCCACTGTGGCCGTACTGAATTGCGCCAGCGCAAACCTTCTTGAGCCTGCGTTAGCTACTACATCAGTTACGTTTGCAATACCGAGCATTATCCCGCTTTTTTCCCCGAGGCCAAAATCTGCTTTTAAACCTGTGTGCGAAAATGGCCCGTAACTGAACATATAATTCATACTATAGTTACGGTTGAGATAGGCATCTGCCAGTTCATAACCGATATGTGTAGCCCATTTACCCATAGTAAATTTCACCTTATCGGATACTGCATAACTCAGGTACGCTTGTTTTACTCCAAATAAGCTCGAGTAATCAGGATCAGCATAGGAAAATTCTTCTGCCCTTCGTCCGAAACCAAGATCAATTGTTGCGCTTACTTTCCCAATTGAATGCTCAGCTTTAATGCTGGCCATACCGAGTTCGAAGGAGTTTTGCGAATTGGTAAAGCTGGTATAATTGTTTGTGTTCCCTGATTTTGGGTCGTTGAAATTATACCGGAAATAAGTGTCAACCGATCCGGTGATTACAGGCCCTGATGGGACTTCGGTTTGTACTGAATCAGATTGTGCTTTTGCAGAAATAAATCCGGAAAAGAGAATTGTTGCGAACAAAATTTTTCTTATCATTGTTTTAGATTTAAAGATTAAGTGTAAGGGGTTTAGCTAATTAACTATTCTCAGTAGTTAATAATTCAGCTGTACCCCTTTCACGTTCATGATAGATACCATTCGATTTTACAAGCAACGTACCCTGCATATATTTTTCATTATGCTGTGAAGCATCTAGGCCAAGCTCTTCTTCTTCAGTGCTTACCCTCATAGGAAGAACAAGGTTAATTACTTTGAATATGCCGTATGAAACAATGAAGCTGTATGCTACCACAATCAGCAGGCCTTTAACCTGGGTAAAAAAGAATACCGGGTTACCATAAAATAAACCATCACTTCCAGCTCCGTTAACGGTTGTCGTAGCAAAAATTCCTGTCATCAGCATGCCGACCATACCACCTATACCATGACAAGGGAATACATCCAATGTGTCATCGAGGATAGATTTTGACTTATAATACACGGCAACATTTGAAATTAAAGATGCCACAGCACCAATGAAAATACTTTGAGGGATGGCCACGAATCCGGCAGCAGGTGTAATGGCGACAAGGCCTACAACAGCACCTATACAGAAGCCGAGCACGGAAGGTTTCTTACCTCTCAACAGATCAAAGAACATCCAGGCAAGGCCGGCAGAGGCGGCTGCAGTATTAGTTGTTGCAAATGCAGATACCGATAATGAATTAGCACCCAATGCAGAACCCGCATTGAATCCGAACCATCCGAACCAGAGCAGTCCTGTACCAATCAAAACATACGGAATGTTCGCAGGTGGAATTTCCTGGTGGTCGATGTGTACTTTTCTTCTTTTCAATACAATGGCTCCTGCCAATGCTGCACAACCGGCAGAAATATGAACTACAGTTCCACCAGCAAAGTCGAGTACTCCCATTTTGAACAGGAATCCATCAGGATGCCAGGTCCAATGCGCGATGGGCGCATAGACGAGTAAAGCGAACAAAACAATGAATAATGTATAAGATGCAAAGCGTATTCTTTCTGCTACGGCGCCCACTACCAGGCTGGGGGTGATGATGGCAAACATCAACTGGAACAGTGAGAAGAGCAATAAAGGAATCGTTGGCGCTCCAGCCCATGGTGTTCCGGATGCGACACCTTTAAAAAATAAATGCGTGGCTGGATTTCCTATGATACCACCGATGGATTCGCCAAAACAAAGAGAAAAACCTACAATGACCCATAGTACACTGACAACTCCGGTGGCAACAAAACTTTTTATCATAGTAGATAAAACATTCTTGCGATGAACCATTCCTCCGTAGAAGAATGCGAGTCCGGGTGTCATTAAAAAAACCAGGGCAGTAGCTACAAGAATCCAGGTAATATCTGCATTACTGTATGTCCCCTTGTCATCAAACGCTGTAATTGATGGGACGAACAATGCTAGAACTGCGACTAACATTAATAAGACGAAAGGCAAAGCTTGTCCTAAAGTAATTTTTTTCACCATTTGTATATTTTCTGCAAACATATCGTTCTTTTTCTAAAATCGAAATTTATTTATTATATTTTTAAAAATATAATATGAATAAGCTTAATTGGAATATACTGATCTTCAGACCTTTATAATTTAACTTCCAACCTTGTAGATAATATGTGGAAAAAATAAACTCACATCTTATTATTTATAATATGTAAATGCTGAGCAATTTCTTACCGCTCCGATTTATTGAAAAGGATACCATGGTATTAATAAAGAGAATAAATTATCTACATTTCCTGGAGAATGTTTTCGTCTCTGGCCTCGAGAACGGATGAACCCATCAAATACTGATCAACCGCTTTTGCGCATTCCCGGCCTTCGGATATAGCCCATACAACAAGGGACTGCCCTCTACGCATATCACCTGCGGTAAAAATTTTTGAAATGTTTGTCTGGTAATTCTTTTCTGAGGCCTTTACGTTTCCTCTATCATCGAGGTCAACTCCCAGTTGCTCAAGAAGTCCTTCATGCTGAGGGTGAACAAATCCCATAGCAAATAGTGCAAGCTCACAAGGAATTTCTGCTTCACTGCCAGGTATCTCCTCATACCCGGAAGGCTTATTTCCTGTAGCAAATTTCCATTCAAGGTCAACTATTTTTAAGGCTTTAAGATTTCCATTATCATCACCGGTAAATTCTTTAGTAGCGATAGCCCAATGTCTTTTTACGCCTTCTTCATGAGAGCTACTTGTTCTTAACACCATTGGATAAGTTGGCCAGGGCATGTAATCATTCCGGGCCTCAGGGGGCTTCGGCAAAAGCTCAAACTGGGTCACGGTACTTGCTTTTTGCCGGTTTGAAGTACCTACGCAGTCACTGCCTGTATCACCGCCTCCTATTATAACTACGTTTTTATCGGTGGCGAAAATATCTTCTCCATCCACGGGCAAGTTTGATACCCTTTTATTTTGTTGTGTTAAAAAATCCATGGCAAAGTGAATTCCTTTCAGATTTCTCCCTGGTATCGGGAGGTCTCTTGGAATGGTCGAGCCGCCTGCAAGAACAATAGCATGGTATTCTCTCAGGATGTCGTTAATTGCAACATTCACTCCTACATTTGCATTGGTTCTGAATACAACACCTTCTTCTTCCATTACTTTCACCCTTCGTTCCACCACCCACTTTTCCAGTTTAAAATCTGGTATTCCATACCGTAGTAAACCACCAATATGATCGTCCCTCTCAAACACTGTAACGTTGTGCCCCACAGCATTCAACTGATCTGCGGCAGCAAGCCCTGCCGGGCCGGAACCAACTACCGCGATTTTTTTTCCCGTGCGAAGATTTGGTTTCTTAGGTAGGACGTAACCTTTTTCAAATGCTATTTCAATAATATGTTTTTCAATTTCTTCAATAGTAATAGCCGGCTGATTTATTGCTAACACACAGGATGCTTCGCATGGAGCCGGGCAAATTCTTCCTGTAAACTCCGGGAAATTATTTGTAGAGGCAAGTATATCGTAAGCTTCTCTCCAGCTTTTACGGTAAACTGCGTCATTGAATTCCGGTATAATATTACCTAGCGGGCATCCATCATGGCAAAATGGAGTACCGCAATTCATACACCTCCCGGCTTGCTGATTCAGCTTTTCATCGGTGAACATGTTTACAAATTCCTTGTAATCATTCAACCTTTCCTGAGGCGGGCGCTTCTCAGGCAGTTCTCTTGTGTATTCCAGAAATCCCGTTATATTACCCATAGTAAGTTAACTGTTGAGTTTTTCCCAATCTGTTTTAGTGAAAATCATTTAGTGACAACTGCAGTAGTTTGTTCCTTCTTCTCAAGCAGTGCCTTTTTATAATCTACGGGAAATACTTTCACAAAATTCTTCATTTGATTTTCAAAATCACTCAGAACAAATTTTGCAATAGTGCTATCAGTATAATTTGCATGTTTTTGAATCATTGTTCTCAGAAATGGTTCATCTTCTTCACCAGTTGTATCAAGATCAACCATTTCCATATTACAAAGTGATTCGAATTTATGCTGTACGTCATAAACATATGCTATTCCTCCGCTCATGCCGGCAGCAAAATTTCTACCTGTTTCTCCAAGTATGATAGCTGTGCCGCCAGTCATATATTCGCAGCCGTGATCTCCAACGCCTTCCACAACTACGTTTGCACCCGAATTACGTACACAAAATCTTTCCCCTGCCTGGCCCCGGATAAATGCCTCTCCTGAGGTAGCTCCATAAAATGCAACATTGCCAATGATGATATTTTCCTCAGGAACAAAACCTGAATCAGGAGAAGGATATATAATTAGCCTGGCTCCGCTGAGACCTTTTCCAAAATAATCGTTTGCGTCACCTTCCAGCTCCAGGGTTACTCCTTTCGTATTGAACGCTGCAAAGCTCTGGCCGGCGTATTCTTTGCGGAAGATCAGAAAGCGCTGGACATATTATGCGCACGTGATGATGTAGATGCCAACCGTATT
>MWWA01000187.1_pt1 | contig 18505 bp, 16 predicted proteins | sample 1047341 | NCBI WGS metagenome assembly MWWA01 (sample SAMN06349978, study PRJNA376086) | soil metagenome | isolation source: MS5-1 sample Antarctic (ecotone) soil | place: Antarctica | collected 2015-01-13
CGCAACCTGCTAAGATGAACCACAAGTTGATAAAGAACGCCCGTCGCCAGTGCTTGCAACACTCACAACGGGCTAAGTCATCCGCTGATGTAAGCAGCGCCGACCTGGGGACTATTGTACCCTGGTTTGGGCAATGCTTGCACCTTACCCTAGCGGAAACGTTAGGGATTTTGTTTTTAAGGAGCAAGGTATGAACGAAGTAAAGATTAGGGGAAGAGATACATTTGTTGCGCCATACAGAGAAGCACCGGCGCAAATTGTAGAGGTAGAAACCAACTGGCGTGAACTGCCAACGGCTCCCATAAGCGCGCCAATGCCATATGCAAGCCATAAGGACAGGGCAGTAGGCTTTACAGTGGCAACAGGTCCACTGGCAAGCGTTGTGGGGCTCGTTGTGCTGCTGATTGGTATCAGTGCCTTTGGCGTGCCGTTATTGAGCGTAGGGGCGTTGCTGTTGGCTTTGGCAGGGTTTGCTGTGACCTGGCTAATTGCGTTTGCGCTGCACGTCTTTGTGTCTGCAGATGGCGCGCTCCTCATCCATACAATTCTGGCCTGGCGGTATTTGTTCATCGAAGGTAAGGAACGAAGAAGCCGTTATGGGCTGAATCGAAGGGGCAACAAATGAACGGATTGAATGGAACGATGGAGCGCAAGGCCGGACTCTCCAACGCGGCGCCACAGCGTCACACAGGGCTTAGGGCAGTGGCTGAGAGTCTTAGCCTAGCAAATGTGGATGGGGCAATCTGCGAGCTCATGAACGAGGCCGTGTGCCGTGTGGTGGCGCTGGCTTATGAGACTGACGCGGGTGGTCTGTGTAACATTGATTCTGCGACCGGCAAGATCCTCTTTGCACTGCCATTTGGACGGAATGGGCATAAGCAGTGGGGACTAAGACAGAGCGAAGCCAACATCTTGCGCCAGGTCTTATTTGATTGGCAGGCGGCAGGCTCCACACTTTTGCACTATGACCGCACCCGGCGCAGTTGGTTTGTAAATCTGCGCGACCATGCCAACTATCACATGGCAAAACGGTGGTTGACCCAGCATCAGATAGATATCGCAACCTATAGATCTGCCCGCGCAAAACGGGTAGATGGAGCCTAGCGGGTATTGTGGCTGGCCTGGTGGCGCTGTGTAGCGTTTGAACGAGTGGGGCTGCACATGTGGCCCCACCAACTATAAAAAGGGCAGGGCAGAGGTGATGCAACCGTTTCGATGGTGGAGCAATCGGTGTTAATATTTGCAGACAAAGAAAATGCCACCTAAGTTGCGGGAACAACTTGGTGGCTCATTACCCATCGCCCTCTTCAAAGAACGTGAGATGCCATGATTCTAGCAGACCACAGATCTATAGTCAACCCGTTCACAGCCGCATATTGCCCACACGCACAGCCCCATTCCAACTGGGGCTATTTGCTTTGCAGATGGATTGCCTACAAAACTGCAACAAAACATGTTTCTTGCTCCACTGCCCCGAAACGCCAAAATCAGCATATCTGCCCCCGATCCAGCCCGTCAACGCTTATAGGGGCGCACTGTACCAACACAAACCAACAAGGAGGAGAGCCACAAATGGAAGCACGAAGCGAAAGTTTCAAGTTCAGACTGAGCAAAGAGGAGTTAGCCGCAATCGCGATGATGGCGCAGGCCAGCCATCTCCCGGCAGGCACGTTTGTACGTCGAGAGCTGATGCTCATGGCTGAACAGCGCGGAACCCAGGCAGTCGCAGTCACGGAGTAAGCAAAACGCCCCTCTGGTGCAACAGAGAGGCGTGCTGGGCGCTACTTATTTGGCCCATATTTTACATCTCAGCCCACTTGAAAGGCTTTACAGCATGAACGGAAGTATACCGCAAAACAACCACGATTACAACCGCCAATCCGTCAATGGACACGTCAACGGATATGACGCAGCCCTGGCGGAAAAGTCACGATCAGATGCAGCCTACACGCCCTACAGTGACCCGGAAATGGACGCGCTTATGGCAGCGTCAGAGGTTAAGAGGCCAGAGGCAGAGGCAGAAGCTGAGCAGGTTGATTTAATCGGCTGGATGGATGGATTAACCAAAAAAGAGCTACTGGCGGAGGCACTGAAGCGCACAGAGGCGCTCTCACGGCTTACCCCAGCAGAGTTCGATGGCGTGTGCGCCGAGATGCTTCACAGAGGCGTTTCCCAGACCTCTATAGGGAAGATATTGCGCCCCGCTGTTAACCAGGCACGCCCAAAGGTAGCCACCCGCGCAACCCCAGTTTGGAGCGACTACGTTCAGGCTGCAAACGAGCTTGGCAATTCGTTCCGCATCAACGATATGAACGATGGCCTTGAAGTCAACGGCAAGGCCATGACCGATACTGACGAAGCCGTCATCCTGTCGTACCTGCACGAGAAAGGCCTGAGCAATGCAGAAGTTGCGCGCCGTGCCTTCGTTACCTCTGGCAGCTTGAACCGTTACCACCCCATCAAGGAGTACCTAGAGGAACAGGAATGGGATGGCGCAGATCACATCGCCGCCCTAGCAAGCTATGTCACTGACGCGCACGACCACATCACCTACCACGATGGCAAACAGCGCAGCGTGTTTCATGCTGTCATGAACCGTTGGTTCACTGGCGCAGTGGCGAAGATATACGAGCCTAACATGGCACAGAATGTTGTCCCCATCCTGGACAGCAAGCAGGGCAGTGGTAAATCGACGCTTATTCAGTTCTCTTGCCCACTGCCCAAATTGTTTATTGAGAAGTCCATCGAGCCGGGAAACAAAGACTTTGACGCTCATCTGGTTGAGAACTGGATATGGGAAATTCCTGAGCTGGGCGCGCTGATGCGAAAGGCCGACCGGGAAGCTCTCAAAGGCTTTCTCACCACCAAGCAGGTGAAGTATCGCCCACCCTACGCGCGCAAGGCCATACAGAAACCCGCCACTGCATCATTTATCGGCACAGTGAACTTCGAGGGCGCGCTACTCTCTGACCCAACTGGACACAGACGCTTCTTTCCCATCGAAGTCACAGCCATAGATCACGCCTACAGCACCAACATCGACATCAATCAGGTGTGGGCGCAGGCAATGGCGCAGTACAAGGCAGGGCAGCCATGGCGACTGTCGCCCGAAGAAACCGCAGTACACGCCATGATCACCCAAGCCTATGAGGTTGAGGATATTCTTGAGGCCATTCTTTACAAATGGTTCTACATCAACCCCAGCGACGAGGAAACGTTCACTGCCACCGTCGATATTATTGATAGACTGCGAACACAGACAGAGATACGGGAGCCAGATAAGGCACTCACTATGCGCCTCTCATCTGCTCTGACCCGTATGGGACTGAAACGCGAGAAGCGCATGGTAAACGGTCAGCCTGAAAAAAGAGGCTATGCAGGGATCGGAACAAATCACAAAACTCGCTACTAAAACCTAGGGGTGTCCAACTCGACAACCTCGACAACCTTTTTGCTATTGTTATTCCAAAACGACGGCTTTGTTCCTGTTTTTCTCTATAATGGCCTATTCTCTTCGTATAGACCTGCAAAACAGGCACAAACCACTATTTCAGCTAAGTTTTTATGAAAAAGGTTGTCGAGGTTGTCGAGTAGAGTGTTTTTACTCGAGTAAACCTACTCGACAACCTCATGAAAAGGTTGTCGAGTAGGTTGTCGAGGTTGTCGAGCAGAGTGTTCCAACTCGACAACCTCACGAAAAGGTTGTCGAGTTGGTTGTCGAGTTGGTTGTCGAGCTGCGAAGCCTATATTTTGCCAAGAATTAAGCAACTCCTGATGCGGAGGTTGATGGTATAGATGGTCACAATGACACGTCCGATGAAAGCCGGGAAGATAGATCCACAACTCATACAGCAAGCCAAGGCAGTAAGCATTATCGACCTTGCTGGGCAGGTAACGACGCTTCGGCGCAAGGCCGGCCAGGAGTTTTGCGGACCGTGCCCAAAGTGCGGAGGGGACGACAGATTCTACTGCCAAGCGGACTGGTTTACCTGTCGCCAGTGCCGCAACGATGAGCGCGGCGACACAATCGCACTTGTCGAATGGCTGCACGGCGACACCTTCAAACAAGCCGTTGAGCGATTGACCAACGGCGGCACCACAGCCACTGCCCCTGCCCAGCCAAGGCAGGTGACGCCACAGCCGCACACACGCAAGGTAGAGCAGACAGACCAGTGGCGTCTTGGCGCTGAGAAGGTCATCCAGCAAGCAGAAGCAGCCTTGTGGGAGAGTGCAGCCGCGCAAGAGTATCTCCTAGGCAGGGGATTGGAGCCGCACACATGGCAGCAATTCAGGCTTGGGTACAAGCCAGATGTATTTGTGCCGGGGACTGAGAGCGCGCCGCAATACGCCCCGGCGATTGTCATCCCCTGGTTCAGCAAGGGTAGACCCGTCGCGATTCGCTACCGCTTTCTGAAAGTTCAGAATGGTAGCAAGCAGACATCGCGCAAAGGGAGTGACTTCACCAATCAGGTCTTTGGTGGACAAGCCTTGTTCGGATGTGCAGAACGCCGGCGATGGCTCCTGATCTGCGAAGGCGAACTGAACTGCGTGTCAGTCTGGCAAGTGTGCCACGATGCAGGTATAGATGTGCTATCAATCGGCAGCAGGTCCAATTCATTACCTGCCCGGCTCATTGAGTACGCGCAAAGGTACATCGGCGTGTTGACCTGGCAGGATGAAGGGGACGACGCTGCAACACTCGCGGCGAAGATCCCCGGCGCAGTCGCCATCAAATCGCTCAAAGATGGCGATGGGAAAACCCTGGATGCAAACGACCTATTAAGAACTGGTCAGCTTGCCAAGCTACTAGCAGCCAAAAGAGAGCGAGAAGCTACCAACAACGGAATCAGAGAAGAGTTGATGTACGCGCTATTTGAGGCGGCAATGTTGCCGAACGGCATCACCACAGGCGAGGCTCTGATTGCACAGAACATTGCGTTACAACTGGGGAGGAGCGCCCTACCACTTTATCAGCCGGACACAGCCCACGACCGCTGGATCACATCATTCATTCCACGAAGTTGAGTTGAGAAGATGCTGAGCAGGTTGATGAGCACATCTCTTCACTGCACAGCCTAAGCCTTCTGCGGCAATCCCGCTCCACTGCGTTGCGCTCGAATCAATCCGCCCTTCGCGGAACCCGCTAACAGCCCATCTCTCTCGCGGCATCCGCTGGACGCACCCTTGAGGGCGCGCTACTCAACTCACGGACCACCAGTCGCCACTTGCCCCAGATGTGCGGTGGCAGGATTGTAAGGCCAAGGCGTGCCATCCAAGACCAGATGCGTCGTCGAGCCAACAGGCCGTTTGGGGTTGCTATCCAGCTACTGACCCGCCCCCCCACCAAGAGCGTAGCTGGATGCTTGTGGGCAGAGGCTGTCGCCAAGTGCCACCTGGTGAAGCCTCGAACAGAAATTTCGCGTAGGACTAACCAAAGGCGAACCTGCCGCAGGTTCGTGGGGAAAGGGCGCGGCCCCTTCCCCGGCCAGCCCCCTACCCCTGGAGGGAACAGCCCCTCCAGACCGCCCACCGTGTGCAACCCGGTGAGGCTGCGAACAGAAGATGGGCGCGGCAAGACCGAGCGGAGGCAGGGGAAAGGCAATGAACGCATTGAGATGCGCGACCCACCACCAACACCGTAAACCGCATCTTCCCTGTAAGGCTGATTCCTTGTCCACAACACTAGGATGCCCCTGCAACCAAAAAACAGGGGGTAAACGCTCTTTTATATCCAAATGCGACCTACAGCAACCTACACTAATCCTGCGCGTCCTGGCCCTCCTACAGCGTTTGCCACTGCCGAGCAACCCCAACACCACTCGTAATTATGTAAACAGATAATTACGCAATATATTGTGATTGTGTAAATGTCGCCCCATGTCTCACCCCTGATGCAGATGTGTACACGAAGCAAGATTCTATTTGCCTTCACAGGCCAGGCCATCATTGTCACCATCGAACCCATGAGGATCAGCGCCTACGACCGTGAAGCGATGGAAAGTAATATCACCGCAATCGAGGTCTGGCGGCGCAGGCTGGCAGGTCAACTTGAGTTTTTCACAGCTTGAGGTAATAACTATTTAATGACCCTATTTGGCCTTTTCATTGACAATAAGTGGCAATTAAATATACAAGCCCCTTTTGCCCCGTTTGGCCCCTGCTCTAAAAAAGGCCTTTGCAACTTTTGTTACATGCCTAAGCCGGTGTCCAGGGAGCGCCCACATTTTAATTACCCTGTTTAGCCCCTGTTTTTCGGCCTCTTTCCAGCGTTTTCAGACACCCTAAACGGGTGCTGTTTTGGTGCTGTTTTGGTGCTGTTTTTTTGGCCTGTTTCCCCAGGAGCAGCCCCTTTCCGCATGGCACGAAAAAGGGCCGCTACTACTGGAAGACACGACCTACCGGCTCTGGCCTTCCGCAATGGGTTGTGGAGGACAACCCACCACGGGCCTAGCAGCCGGTACCACAGAATCTCGAAAGAGGCGGATGGCTTCATCTATCTTGTCGGGTGAAACTTGGACGTTAGTCACTCTGGCATACATGGTCTTATCCCCTTTCATAGGATGACGTGTTGGATATAGCAGATCCTAAGATGGCACCCCTTAGCCCATTGGTCGGAAATTAAGGATTATGACGATTTGTCAAATGCGGCATATTTGGCTATAAAGCACCTCGGTTTGGGAACAAACATGGGCCTACTTTGTGCAGAGTCAGTAAAAGCCGGCAAATATTGGCTACAACACCGGACAATAAGCGAGCTTTCCGTAACGTCATGCCGCGGCACGCTAGAACAGACATAAAACTTTAAGGTTGAGGTTCAAATCTTTAAGGTTGTAAGGCCAAAATGGTCTTGACAAACATTCCAAAGGCTTAATTTCCGACTAATGCCCTTAGCCGTACTTCTGGGCCGCCTGCCCGATGGCGGGTCCCACCCTCATCAGGTATTCCATACCTGCTTCCACGGGAATAGATACCTTCAAACGTGTTCGCCTTACTGAGCACCGAGTTGTTGCATCAATCCCAACATATCCGCTTGATTCCACCGTTCCACCACCTTGCCTCCCACAAAACGCAAAATCGTGATACCAGTGAGATTTATCTCCTTGCCGGTGGGCGCAATCCCCATGAAGTCACCTTGATGAGTCGCCCGCATGCTAAAGCGAACGACTAATTTGTCTCCTTCCTCGATGACATCTTCAAAGGTAAGTTGCGGGTTAGGCAAAGCCGCCCACAGCTGCTCATAGAATGCTCTGGCACCGGCAACGCCGGGTGGAAGACCGGGCGGAAATCCGTATAAAACGACATTCGTATCGTAGAGTTGCTCCAAATAAGCATCCAGATTCCCACGATTCCAGTTCTCCAAGGCATGTTGGAGAACCGCCTTATTGTCCGACATGGCAAACCTCCTTTTCGTTTCTTGAACGTGATGCATTAAACAACCATAGATGTCGCACATTTGTAATAAGACGACGTGTGCAAAATTCTATCGGCTACGGATTACCCTTATCGCCTATCCTGTAGCTTTTGATAGCTATACAAAAAAATGGCCTATAGCAAGTTGCCGCTAAATAACGTGGGTTGTCTCCCACATTACAGACCATAAAAGGGTATGTTTTTTTTCTAGAAAGATAATCGTGCTTCACCCCGAAATGGGACGCTTGAAGATGAGACGGTAAGAAGTCTCTCTACTGTAAATGCCGCTCGTAACTATATTATAACTATATTGGGTGTTTTTGCATATCCCCTCGAAAAGGTGCACTAAGGAATGAAGTGGATATTACTAACCTCTATAGCTAGTACAGTGTAATTGAAATTATGATAGAAATTTCCGTATTGAGTTCTCTGGAATCAAGATCAAGCAAACCATCAGGACTTAGATTACGGTGTACTAGACAATAAACATTTCTTTCTGCTTATTTTGTGGTGTATCTGATTGCAGGATAGCGCGGTGGCGTTGCTTAATGATCTACTGTCGATGGTTGGCACAAAATGGTAAGGAATTTACGCTTGAAGATCGATGCTAGCTATCACCCCACAGTCTAGATAATAGATTCATTGAAACATTTCTCCTTGAGAGGAGAGTACATCTGCCGATTTACACCTTAGTGAGCCCCATTCGATTGTGATGGATAAGAGGAATGAATGTTACGGCACGATACAGTATAGGTGCGATGGTAGACAGGCGCAACCGCTTCTTATGAATCGAAGATTTAGCTAGCACGAATGCCCGTTGCCACCCGGCGGCCTTCCCACAGTGGTGCCGCGTACCCCAAATATAGGGCAAAAACAGCCCCTAAAGTGGGAGGAAAGAGGCCAAAAAACGGGGTTATCGTCCCACCACTTTTGTGGAAAGCTAACTACACGAGTGGCAGGGCCATCAAACGGTGGCCCTGCCACTGATCTTCTGCCCCGCGTCCTACCCCTGGCGATTCATACACGAAGCAAGCGCGGGCTATTCGCTCTTGTCGGCAATGGTCTCGCCATATGCACTGGGTTCCTCGCTGATCACCGTCACGCCCACCAGACCTGCCGGGCCATCGATGATGTTGGCAATGGGCATGGGTTTATCTGGCATGGGGCTAACATCTTCCAACAGATCCGCGAGTCGGCGCAACTCAGCGGCTATCTCTGACTTGCTTGGCTTGCGGCTGACCCTGGCGTGATGGTCTACAACAAGCTGGCTAAGGAATTTACCCATGCCACGCGCCGACGCGTAACCGTGGTCAAACATAACGCCGCTTCCAACACCTTGCACAACATGCCTTTGCACAAAACAAAAGCCCAGGTGGTGAGCCTGGGCATTACCGCCGCCATTGTCAGGTTATCCTGCTCGCCCAGAAAGCGTACTAACGATTTGGCGAGGATAGCATTGCCTTCCATCACAAGTAGTGCAGGTACTGTTAGCTCTCATCCCCGTTCTTCCCACGCAGTGGAACATAAAGAGTGATACGTGTGCCTTCACCTAGACGTGAGTCAATATTCATACGACCGTCAAGAAGGTGCAGGCGTTGTGTGACGCGCAGCAGCCCTTGGTTATTTTGGTGGCCTTGAATGTTGGCATCAAACCCCTGTCCCTGGTCGCTGACCTCAATACAGAAATGGTCATCTTCGTATGTCAGTGCGACCACGGCGGTGAGGACAACGGCATGCTTGACGACGTTGAAGAGCAACTCACGCACGAACTGAAAGAGCAATACGCGCAGGTCTTCATCCAGTGGCGGCAAGCCATCCTCTGCAACTACGGAAACTACAAGCCGCTGTTGTTCCTCCATTTGAGCCGCCAGCCAGCGGAGAGCTGCAAATAGTCCTTCATTGTGAAGGACGGGAGGGCTGAGATCCACGCTGAGATTGCGGGTCAACTTAACCGAATCGTTTAAGGACTCTTCAATCTCACCAATCAGCAGATGTGCTTCTTCCCCTTCCCGACTGGTCACAAGGCTACGCAACGTCGCTAACTGGAAATTTACGCTGTAGAGGCGCTGTTGCAGATCGTCATGGAGAATGGTAGAGATACGGCGGCGTTCCTCCTGCTCACTCATGGTCAGTTGGGTAACGAGTCGGCGCACTTGCTCGGTGCGCGTTTGCACAAGGCTTTCAAGTGCCTCCTCCGACTGCTTGCGCTCGCTAATATCAACGATGACCAGCAAAATAAGCTGCACATGGTCAAGCCGTCGGCCATTGAGCAGCATGATACGGCGACCAATCCCCTCAAAGGTGTGCTCCACCTCATAGTCGAGAAAGACCTCGTTGTCGGGCAGAATCTCTTCGAGGAGGGTGCGTAGTTTAGGAATGTTCCACTGACCATTGCCCAGTTCGTAAATCAGCCTGCCTTCGGTCTCTTCCGGTACCACCTGAAAGGTTTCATAAAAAAGCTGGCTGGCAGAACGCACGCGCAAATTAGTCTCCAGCACCAGGGGAGCGATGGGCATTGTAGAGACAACCGCTTCGGCGTGCTCTTTAGCGTCTGCTTGCGAGATGGTAGTCTGGCTAGAAATATCTACAGGCATATCATCTGATGAGACAGGTTCTTGCGGTTCGGAGCTAGTCATCTGATTTCTTCCGTTTCGTGAGCAGACCCCATTATCACCGCTGAGTGGGTGGTTAATGATGCCGTAAGTATAGGCGCAATGCTGAAGCAGCGACAAGCCGCCCAGGACGCCACAGAGGGTACAAAGTAAAACACTGGCTGCTGGATGCCGGGGGTTTTTGCATATCCCCTCGAAAAGGTGCACTAACGGGATTGGGCGTTCTGGGCTGAGAGGGAGGGATCCGATTCATTGAGGTAGCGATAGACGCTGGCCTTTGAAAGGCCATACTCTTTCATCAGCGTTTTGATAAGTTCGCCCTGCTTTCGTCTGGCTTGAAGTTCAGCGCTCTGCGGTTTCGTCAATGTCCTCTTGCGGCCAAAGGGCACGCCCCGCTCTTTGGCCTTGTGGATGCTATCGTTCGGGAGTTAGCGCAGATCCTGATCACTCTCGCTGATTAACGACCTAAATGCACCTTTTCGGGGGGATATGCAAAAAACCCCATGCCCTGGGGCTTCCTGTGGGGCGCGCAGAGCTTGGGCAATGACTCCATTGCCTCTATACTAAAAATACACATCCTACCCAAATCGCACTCATCTAGATAAAGCAACCAATGTCCCCATCCATATCCCCGCAGCAATTTGTCAATCGATGGCGCGCTGCCGAGCAAAAGGAGCGTTCATCGGCACAAAGTCATTTCCTTGACCTGTGCGCGCTCGTAGGCCATCCGACCCCCATTGAGGCTGATCCGACCGGAGAGTCGTTCGCTTTTGAATATGGGGCGACCAAGAGTAGCGGCGGCAACGGCTTTGCCGATGTATGGAAGCAGGGGTGTGAAGTCCAACGGTACGAAAACGTACGCTAAGGGTGATTAAGGATTTTATAGACAGTAGAACGACCGATAGCGAGTTGTTGGGCAATATCGGAAACCCCAACCCCTTGAGCCTTCAGTTTTAGAACCTTTTGTCGATCCACGGTTCGTTTACGACCAAATTTTACCCCCTTGGCTTTTGCTTCAAGACGGCCTTCATTAGTCCGCTCCAGAATACGCTGACGTTCAGCCTGGGCAACAGCAGAGAGGATCGTAACAACCATCTTCCCCATAGTTCCTTCAGTACTGATACCATCATCCAGAAATCGCACGGCAACGCCCAAATCATCGAACTCTTTGATGAGCTGGATCATGTCTGCCGTATCTCGCCCAAGTCGATCCAGCTTCTTGACCAGAATGACATCACCTGATTCGACCTTGAGTCGCAACAGGCGTAGTCCATCACGCTCCATATGGCTACCCGACCTCTTGTCGGTAAAAATACGATGTTCCTCTACCCCCGCTTCTTGAAGAGCCTTCACCTGAATGTCGAGAGATTGTGTACTCGTAGATACTCGTGCATAACCAAAGAGTCTCATAAGCCAGATTGTCTCCTAAATCGATTCGTAGAAAGAACCGTCTATTAAGTGAAGTGGAACGATATAATAGACACTCTATTCTATGGCAATTGTACAGTCTACGAACTTATAATATCGTAGACAGGCACAATGCTACTTTTTCTTCGATTTTGGCCTTTGCCAAGGAGTAAATTGATGGCCGTAGAATTTTTAACCGCAGAACAGAAGGCTCAATACGGACAGTTTTCAGGCGAGCCAAATGAAGTGCAGCTTTCACGCTACTTTCATCTTGATGAGACAGATCTAGCACTCATAGCCAATCGACGAGGAGATCAAAATAGGCTTGGGTTTGCCCTGCAATTAACCTCAGTGCGATTTTTAGGAACCTTCCTCCCAAACGTCACATCCGCTCCAACCAACGCTCAACTGTTCGTAGCCAGACAACTATCGATTCAAGATATAGCTGTATTGACAGTATATGCTCAACGAGAGACGACCAAACGTGAACATACTGCACTGATTCGTAAGCATTACGGATACAGAGAGTTTAATGATCCACCCTGGTCATTTCGCCTTAGCCGGTTGCTCTACACGCGTGCCTGGGTGAGTAATGAAAGACCGAGCCTGATGTTCGATTTCGCTACAGCTTGGCTGATTCAAAATAAAATACTCCTACCCGGTGCATCGACTTTGGCGAGATTAATTTCTGAAATTCGGGAAAGAGCCACCCAGAGATTATGGCAGCGGCTATCCTCGTTACCAGCGAATGAGCAGAAAGCAAAGCTGGAGACATTGTTTCAAATACCAGAGGAGAGTCGGTCATCCCGTTTCGACAGCTACCGAAAGGGGCCAACCACCATCAGTGGTCCGGCTTTTAATACAGCCGTGGAACGCTATCTTGATTTACGAGAATTCGGGATGGGAGCTCTCGACTTCTCTTCAATACCCCCGGTACGGTTAAAAAGCCTTGCCCGCCACGCAGGTCTTATCTCCATGCACAAAATAGCGCGAATGCCAGACGAAAAACGTATCGCGATGTTGGTCGCCTTTGTTAGGGCGTTTGAAACGATTGCATTGGATGATGCCCTTGATCTGCTTGACCTTCTGATCACAGGGATTGCAGGAGAAGCCAAGAAAATCGGTCAAAAGAAGCGCCTACGGACGTTGAAAGATTTGGATAGATCTGCGTTAGCCCTGGCAGAGGTTTGCGCCCTGATCTTGAATGAAGAAACCAAAGATGAGCAATTACGTGAGACCATTTTCACTCAGATTCCTAGAGAACAACTGTCAGAGGCTATCACCCTGATACACGAATTGGCTCGCCCCTCTGATGACAACTTCCATGATGAGATGGCTGACCAATATGGTCGGGTTCGACGCTTTTTACCTCACTTGCTAAACGATATTGTTTTTCAGGCTTCGCCTGCCGGAGTCAACGTGCTAGATGCACTCAATCACCTTGCTATAGCTGGTACATTACGCAAACACAGCTTGGATAATCCACCACTTAGTATCGTCACAAATCCCTGGAGGCGACTGGTCTTTGATAAGGAAGGGCGAGTCACTAAACAGGGCTATGCTCTCTGTTTTCTCGATAGATTACAAGATTCACTACGCCGTCGAGATGTCTATGTCCCACAGAGCGACCGCTGGGGTGATCCCAGAGCAAAATTGCTACATGGTGATGCTTGGCAGGCTAGTCGAATACAAGTCTGCCGCTCGCTTGGACACCCACTCCAGCCTCATGATGCTATCGCTAACCTAGCTGAACGACTAAACACCACTTACGAACAGATTGCAGCAAATTTCGATGAGAATGACGCTATTCAGGTTGACCGTTCTGGAAAACACCCATCATTAACGATCACTAATCTGGATAAGCTCGAAGATCCGCCTAGCCTGACTCAACTCAGTCACCAGGTTACTGGTCTATTGCCAAAGATAGAACTCACCGAGTTGTTATTAGAGATCCAAGCCCATACTGGCTTTGCCAATGAATTTACCCATGTGAGCGAATCCAATGCCCGAACGGACGATTTATCCGTCAGTATCTGTGCTGTACTTCTCGCTGAAGCTTGTAATATCGGGCTGGAGCCGCTGGTCAAAGCTCATATCCCAGCACTGACTCGCCATCGTCTGAGCTGGGTCAAACAAAACTACATTCGAGCAGAAACGCTTGTACAGGCAAACGCTCGTTTGGTCGATCATCAAGCCACTCTCGCCTTGGCTCAGAAATGGGGTGGTGGTGAGGTCGCCTCTGCTGATGGAATGCGCTTTGTCACACCTGTCCGAACCATCAATGCAGGGCCAAACAAAAAGTATTTTGGCTCTTCTAAAGGCATCACCTGGTACAACTTTGTATCGGATCAGTATTCAGGATTTCACGGCATTGTCATCCCTGGAACACTCAGAGATTCCATCTTCATTTTGGAAGGGTTGCTCGAACAACAGACTGGCTTGAATCCTACAGAAATTATGTCGGATACAACTGGGGCAAGCGATATGGTCTTTGGTCTATTCTGGCTACTTGGCTATCAATTTTCACCTCGCTTGGCGGATGCGGGTGAGGCCGTCTTCTGGCGTATGGATAAAGATGCAGATTATAGTGTGCTCAATGATATTGCTCGTGGTCAGGTGAAGACTCGCCAAATAGAGCAGCATTGGGATGATATGATGAGGATCGCTGGCTCTCTGAAATTAGGCACAATTCAGGCGTCCGAACTCATTCGCTCACTCCTCAGAAGTGAACGCCCTTCCGGGTTGGCTCAGGCAATCATCGAAGCTGGACGTATCAACAAAACCATCTACCTTCTCAATTACATCGATGATGAAGAGTATCGCCGTCGTATATTAACCCAGCTTAATCGAGGGGAAGGACGACATGGCGTCGCTCGCGTTATTTGTCATGGCCAACGAGGAGAAATTCGCAAACGTTATCGCGAAGGTCAGGAAGATCAGCTTGGCGCACTAGGGTTGGTCACAAATGCAGTCGTGCTATGGAATACCATTTACATGCAAGCTGCTTTAGAGCATTTGAGCCACTCCATCGAAATCAACCCAGAGGATGAAGCCAGATTGTCACCCTTGCTGCATCGTCATATCAACGTGCTAGGCCATTACTCTTTTACATTGGCAGAGCAGGTCATCAATGGGCACCTCAGACCATTGAACTTCTCTACGGATGATATTCTCATCCCTTAGCGTACGTTTTCGTACCGTTGGACTTCAAACCCCAAGCAGGGCTTCTTTGCCTTAGAGTACAAAGGCAAGGATGGCAATATGGACAAGGCTTATCAGCAGTTGCTCCAATACCGCGAGGCATTGCAGAATCCACCGCTGTTAATCGTCAGCGACATCAACCAGATCATCGTCCACACCAACTATACCAACACCGTTAAGCGCATTGTCACCATCACCCTTGATGACCTGCTCAAGCCAGAGGGGATGGCGGCGCTGAAGGCCATCTTCAGCAATCCTGACTTCTTCCGTTCGGAGCTGACCACCGAGCAGGTCACGCGTACCGCAGCGGCAAAGTTTGCCGAGTTAGCCGAACATCTACGCAAGCAGGGGGACGATCCAGAGCGCATTGCCCACTTCCTGATCCGGCTGCTATTTTGCCTTTTTGCCGAAGATATTGACCTGCTCCCCAATCATATCTTCACTCAGATTGTGCAACAGGCGCGCAGCCATCCTGAACGTTTTGGGGCAAGATTGCGCCCACTCTTTGCGGCAATGGCAACGGGTGGTGGCTTTGGTGTGGATGAGATCCGCCACTTCAATGGTGGGCTATTCGATGACGATTCCGTATTGGAATTGGGCTATACAGGCTTGACCATTCTGCAGGGGATTGCCGCTTTGGATTGGGCCAGCATCGAGCCGTCCATTTTGGGGACGCTTTTCGAGCGCAGCCTTGACCCAAGCAAGCGGTCGCAGTTGGGCGCGCATTATACCAGCCGCGATGATATTCTGTTGCTGGTGGAGCCGGTGCTGATGTCACCGCTGCGCCGCGAATGGGCAGAGGTGCAGGCATCGCTTGAGTCAGAGGTCGCAAAGCGCGACGCCGACATTGCTGCGTGGCAGGCGCGCACCGACCGCACTGCCACGGCGAAATCGTCACAGATACAGAGCATCCGCACCGCAAGCACAGGCCGCGTGAACGGGCTTGTCCAGCCGTTCCTGGAGAGGATTCGCACTATCCGTGTCCTTGACCCTGCCTGTGGTTCCGGCAACTTCCTCTACATGTCCCTGCGCCAGTTGCTTGACTTAGAAAAAGAGGTCATCAACGCAGGCGCTGCGTCAGGAATATCCAGCCAAACGCCAGAGGTGAACCCTGCGCAGCTTTTTGGTATCGAATTGAACGACTATGCCCACGAACTTGCCCAAGCCACAGTCTGGATCGGTTGGATTCAGTGGCTGCATGAGAATGGCTATGGTGTGCCGAGCGAACCGATCTTAAAGCGGCTGGACAACATCAGGCAGATGGACGCCATTCTTGCCTTTGATGCCGAGGGCCAACCCGTAGAACCAAAGTGGCCGGAGGTGGAGGTAATCGTTGGAAATCCCCCTTTCCTTGGCGGAAACCGATTGCTGCGAGAGTTCGGGAAGCCATACACCGATTCCCTATTTCGTTTGTATGAGGGCCGGGTGCCTGCGTTTTCAGATTTTGTTTGCTATTGGTTCGAGCGAGCGAGGGCACTCATTGAATCGAGTACGATCCAACGGGTTGGACTACTGTCCACAAGTTCAATACGAGGCGGAGTGAATCGTCGCGTATTAGAACGAATCAAGACAACGGGAGATATTTTTTTGGCTTGGAGTGACCGCGCTTGGATTTTAGATGGGGCAGCGGTGCGTATAGCAGCTATTGGATTTGACGATGGCAAAGAGCCAGTCCGAATGCTGAATGGTCAAGTGGTTGCAACCATAAACCCTGATCTGACTGAGCAGACCGATATTACCGTTGCGCGTACCCTTCCAGAAAATCACTCGATACAATACGAAGGCACTAAGAAGGGGGCCGACTTCGATATAACTTATGAGGCTGCACAAATCTTGCTGCACAAACCCCTGAACCCTAATGGGCGTCCGAATAGTGATGTTGTGCATCCCTGGTTGAACGCATCAGACATTGCCAAATACCCACGCAACATGTGGATCATCGACTTTGGCGCAAACGCTTCCCTTGAGGAAGCTGCTCAATATGAAGACCCGTTTTCATACATTGAGATGCACATTAAACCAAAGTATGAGGGCAAGCGCACGCGCTGGTGGCTTCATGAACGTACACGTCCTGATATGCGATTGGCGTTAGCAAATTTGTCCCGCTACATTGCAACCCCACGACATGCAAAGCACCGTATTTTTGTGTGGGTAAATCGTGACATGCTCCCAGATTCCGCAGTTATTGCGTTCGCTCGCGATGACGATTACTTCTTTGGCGTTCTGCACTCTCGCTATCACGAATCCTGGGCTTTAGGTCAGGGTACGTCCCTGGGAGTGACGCCACGCTACACCCCCACCACCACTTTCGAGACCTTCCCCTTCCCCTGGCCCCCTGGTAAGGAATCCACCGACGATCCCCGCGTCCATGCCATTGCCCAAGCTGCCCAGGAGCTTGTCGCCAAGCGCGATGCGTGGCTCAACCCGGGCTTGGCAGAGGCTGAACTCAAGAAGCGCACCCTGACCAACCTCTACAATGCCCGTCCCACCTGGCTCGACCTGGCGCATAAGAAGCTGGACGCCGCGGTAGCGGTGGCGTATGGTTGGCCGTCAGACTTGAGCGATGATGAGATACTGGCGCGGTTGCTGGCATTGAATTTGGAGCGAGCAGGAAGTCCAATGAAGAGTATTGCGCGCCAAATGAATAAGTGGGACCAAGGAGTACATCGGCCAGAGGGGCAACCATGAGCCAAAGTGTTAGCATCGCGGATTTCATCCGTGCTATCCAGCAGTTGCCATCTGATCCACCCGTAGAAAACCCAGAGAAGTGGTACAAGACGCAGAAGGAGCATTGGCTTGGTTGGTTAAGTGAGTACCACGGTCCAGGCGCCTATGGGCGTAAGACTAGCCAGGTGCGGGATGCCAGGTTTGCCTACAACCATATTGTTGAACCCAAGATGCTACTCTGGATTATCAAGGCAGCGGGTTTTGATTCGACCGCTATCATCTTGGCTAAAAACGCATTGATGCAACAGCAGTCGGCTGCAATCCGACGCAGTGTGCCCTGGGAAACTCTCGAGCGCGCTCTTTGGGGTCACGATGTGCGAAAGTAGGGCAAATAGCTCTTCAGCCATTTGAATGGCAGGTGGTTCATTGCCCCAGACGCTCAAAGGCGAGGAACAACACGATCACGAGCGCGACACCAGAGAGGATGCCGAGCACATACATGGCAACGTTCTGACGACGGTTCGCGGTAAGCTCTGAAATACCGCGCTCCATAGCGTCCATGCGGCCTTGCAGGGTAGTAATCACCGTTGGCAAGTACAACGCTTCGCCTTGCCCTTCCTGTGGAGCCATGTGCGATGTAGGAGCCACGTCCACAGTGAACGGGACAACCTGATTGTCATTTGCAGCAGCTTGCAGTTGCTTAATTATCTCGTCAACGCCAATGCGATTGTCACGGGAGACTTTCACCTGTTGCAGCTTGGCAACATCCTGCTGAGTGAGGCGGCGCTCTGTACCCGTGGGCGGGTTCGCGCCTTTGCTCAACTCACCGGCGTACACCTTGCACCAGTTGCGGATTGTCGATGCCGACGCGCCAATGACAATGGCGGCTTGATCTGGGTTGAATGTGTTCATAAATAGGGCTTTGCAGTGATTTGCAGTAGTTGATTGCAGATTCCAACACGACTTTGAAGATATTTGCAGCAATGCTACTACACTACAGCAGCAGCGTGCAACAGCCTGCCCATTGACGCCCTAGCCGCAACCTGCTAAGATGAACCACAAGTTGATAAAGAACGCCCGTCGCCAGTGCTTGCAACACTCACAACGGGCTAAGTCATCCGCTGATGTAAGCAGCGCCGACCTGGGGACTATTGTACCCTGGTTTGGGCAATGCTTGCACCTTACCCTAGCGGAAACGTTAGGGATTT
>MWWA01000188.1_pt1 | contig 18439 bp, 13 predicted proteins | sample 1047341 | NCBI WGS metagenome assembly MWWA01 (sample SAMN06349978, study PRJNA376086) | soil metagenome | isolation source: MS5-1 sample Antarctic (ecotone) soil | place: Antarctica | collected 2015-01-13
AATACCTACAAAGAAAAAGCGGGTGATGTATATGTTGAAAAAGGTGTTCAGTGGATGACCTACGATGATAAACAATCGTATCGCAAAGCATACAATGAATTCAGAAGGGCTTTGAATTTTAAACCAGGCAATCCTGAAGTGCAACGTCAAATGGAAGATGCATATGATGCAGCCATTCTGCGCATTGCTGTTATTACCCCTGAACAACATGTAGGTTACCGTTATACCAGCAATGCACAGCGCCAGTTCGAAGGGAATATCCTACGCAATCTTCAACAAAACATCAATAACGAATTCATAAAGTTTCATTCAACCTACGAAACCACTTTGCAACCGATTGACCAGGTAATGGAAATTTATCTAGACCGGATGGATATTGGAAGGGCCTATGACGAAAAAAAGACAAGGGAAGTTTCCAAAGAAGTGGTGATTAAAGAGATCGTTCATAAAAAAGACTCTGTAACAAAAGAATACGGAAAGGTATATGCTAAGATTACAACGGTGCACCGTACATTAAAATCTGAAGGTAACCTGATCGTTGTAATTCGTGATATTGAAGGCCGTAGTTTATGGTCAGAAAATGTAAAAGGGAAACATCATTGGGAAACCAATATGGCCAGCTATACAGGTGATGAAAGAGCTTTATCAGACAGTGATAAGCAATTGGTAAATCAAAAAGAATCAAAGATTCCAAACGAAGATGATATCCTGGATGGTATTTACCGCGAGCTTAACAGAGACCTTCTAAGCCAGGTCAAAAGTTATTTTAACAGAACTTACTAAAGATAAAAGGACAGGTTTTTACTTGTCCCTTTTTAATTTCATCTTTGCGGCCTGTTATGAAAAGATTTTTTTCAAAAAAGTTTTTAAAGGGCCTCAAAATATTCCTGGTCATTTATTTCCTGATAGGTGCTGCACTTTATTTTTTCCAGGAAAAATTATTGTTTCACCCTGAAAAGTTGCCCGCCAATTACAGGTTTGAATTTAATACTCCATTCAAACAGGTTGATGTTCCATTAGACAATGAAACTAATTTAAGCATCGTACAATTTACCGTTCCGGATTCATTGAATAAAGGCGTTGTTCTTTATTTTCATGGCAATAAAGGTAACATTAATCGTTATGCGCCTTTTGCTGATCATTTCACCCGTAATCATTATGAAGTCTGGATGATCGATTACCCGGGATTTGGGAAAACAACCGGCAAAATATCTGAAGATCGGTTGTATACAGATGCATTAATATTATACAAGATGGCCCGCAGCCGGTTTTCAACAGATAGTATTATTATATACGGGAAATCCATTGGCACCGGAATAGCCGCCCAGTTGGCTTCCATCCATGATTGCAGGCAATTGATCCTGGAAACGCCTTATTATAGTACTCAATCTCTTGCCCGGCGTTTATTTCCTGTTTATCCTTCCTTATTAAAGTATGAATTGAAAACTGCTGATCACCTGGACAAAATAAAAGTTCCTGTAACACTTTTACATGGCACTGATGATTGGACAGTACCTTATGGTGAATCAAAAAAAATAATAGAAGAACATCCGCAGGTTAAGTTAATATCATTCAAAGATGGAAAACATAATAACCTGCATACCTACCCTAAATTTCAACAGGCAATAGATTCCCTGCTCATTTACTGATCAGATCGGGACTACCCTGTTACTTTTATATTGTTTGATCTTTTGCGGAACAGCCTTCATAATTTCTTTTGTTGGAATATCGACCAAACGCTTTTTCACTAAATCCCGGAGCACTACTAAACTTGCTTCCCGCATAGGAATAGGTGATTTAAAATGACGTAAAGATGTTCCTGTTTTCCGGAAAAACCGATGGTCGCTATTTCTGGTATAATGGTGATACCATCGCTGATAAATAATAGTGAAGCCAGAGAAATTTACATTGATCAAAGTGGGAGAAATGGAGTTGAATTTGTAACCAAAGAAGTATTTAGCAGCTATTGAACAAGCGGCTTTGCTCCTATTCAAGTGGTGGATGGTATCAGTTACTCACCAGACCGCAGGTTGGTGGAACGGATTCTTTCTTACCCAGATGCTCACCGTTATAGTTTGGGCACTAACTACGAACAGATCACAGTCTATAAATAACCTAATTTTTTCTATCCTCCTGCAGTAATACTTCTTCATTCTTAACCTGCAGCAAATACCTACCTCCCACTTTTAATGCATAATTTTCTTTCTCATGACTTACCGGGAAATCAAAACAAACCGGGTAGTCAAATTCTTTTATCCATCCATGAATGATATCGTAAACATTTTTTCCAAAAGGCCTGTCCGTGTCTTTGTTATCCGTGAATTTTCCAATCACCAATCCTGCCAGTTTATCCAGCTTGCCACTTCGTTTTAATTGGTTCATCATCCGGTCAATATTATACAGGTATTCACCAATATCTTCCAGGAAAAGGATCTTTCCTTTTGTATTGATATCTGAATCAGTGCCCACACAATGCGACAGTAAAGCCAGGTTTCCGCCTACCAGTTCACCCCTGGCTTTGCCATTCCTGTTTAATGTATGTGTTTGGCCTGAATAACGTGCCACTTCACCTTCCAATGCTTTTTTCAGCGATTGAATATAAGGGTTTAGAAATTCATTTTCCTGGAAAGCTGCGGCCATCGGCGCATGCAAAGTAGCAATGCCATAATTAGAAAAAATATGCGAATGCATCACGGTGATATCACTAAAACCTATGATCCACTTTGGATTTTTTTTAAATCTTTTAAAATTAATCTGGTCAATGATCCTGGATACGCCATAACCACCACGGGCACACATAACCGCATGTATATTTTTATCATCCAGCATAGCCTGCAGATCAGCAAGTCTTTCTTCATCCGTTCCTGAGAAATAATTTGTTGATGCCCCACCAATGGTTCTTCCCGTTTTTATTTTGTATCCCCAGCTTTCCAATGCGTTTATACAATCCTGAACTTTTTCCAAAGGCATAAATCCTGCCGGACAAACCAGCCCAATGGTATTTCCCGTTTTTAAATATGGAGGAATCTTAATTTTCATAAATTACTAAATTTTTTAAAATTAAATTTCTGCCAATGTACAGTTGGTAGAATTTACAATCAACCTATGCTCCACGCCGCATTTCAATGCATAATTATTTCGCTGATGACCCACAGGAAAATGAAAGCAAACCGGGTATTTATAAGATGATATTTTTTCCATAACCACATCATAAATGGTTTTACCAAATTCGTCTCCTTCATCATCTGTTTTTACACCAAACCCACCAATTATCAATCCTTTTAAACTGGAAAGCTTCCCTGTTCTTTTTAAGTTCCAAAACATCCGGTCAATACTGTACATATACTCCCCGGTATCTTCTAAAAATAAAATTTTACCAGCTGTTAAAATATCTGATGATGTACCAGCCAAAGTTTCGAGTGTCCGTAAATTTCCGCCAATCAGTCTTCCCGTTGTTACACCAGGCCGGTTAAATTCAGACGGTGGTGTTTCATAGAACATTTTTTCTCCGCTGATTGATTGCCTGATGGATTCTATAGTTTGCATTTGTAAATCATCAGCTGTAGCCGGATCACCAGGAAAACTATTGGTCATTTTTGAATGAATGGATGCAATATTCAAACGGCTGATATGCGCATGCAACACCGTTATATCACTGAACCCGATAACCCATTTGGGCTTTGCCACAAAGTGGTTCCATTTAATACGATCCACAATCCGGACCGATCCGTAACCACCGCGGGCACATAATATGGCCTGCACGTCATTTGAATTCAACATATATTGTAGATCGTGCAGCCGTTCTTCATCCGTGCCGCCAAATGTAAAATCTCGCTTGCCAATGGAGGTACCCAGTTTTATTTTGAATCCCCAGCTTTCTATTAACCGGATGGCCGGCAACATTTCTTCCTCCGTTATATAACCTGCCGGTGAAGTAATGCCAATGACATCTCCTTTATTTAAATAAGGTGGAATAATGAACTTTTTATCGGGATCTACTAATTGCGACCTGGCTTTTCCTGGTATGGGCAAGCATGATGCAGCAACAATAGCAGAACTGGTACGAATAAAATTTTTCCTGTCCATAATCTAAATGTATTAAAAACAGTGTTTTGGGGAATGGGCCTGATAAAAGTATTTTTGCAAACTTACCTGTTTCATTTTTGCCCTGCATACTTTAAAAACAGGAAATACAACCAGGCTTTTGTTTAATAAAAGAATAACAGCCAATAAAATAAGAATTTTTGGAAAATGAGTGATTATAAAAGAATACTGGTTACCGCTGCCCTGCCTTATGCTAATGGACCTTTACATATCGGCCACCTGGCCGGCTGTTATATTCCTGCGGATATTTATGTACGTTACCAGCGTGCAAAAAAACGGGATGTAAAATTTGTAGGCGGAAGCGATGAACATGGCGTCCCTATAACTATCCGGGCCTTGAAGGAGGGTGTAAGTCCGCAAGAAATAGTGGACAAATATCATGAACAGATAAAGGAAAGTTTTGTGCAAATGGGCATCTCCTTTGATATTTATTCCCGTACGTCCAATAAAGTGCATCATGAAACCGCCGCTGATTTCTTCAAGAATTTATATGATAAAGGATTGTTCGAAGAAAAAGAAACGGAACAATACTATGACGAAAAAACAAAAACGTTCCTGGCTGACCGTTATATTGTTGGCACCTGCCCGGTTTGTGGAAACGATAATGCGTATGGCGACCAATGTGAAAAATGCGGATCATCACTAAGCCCGGAACAACTGATCAATCCCCGCAGCGCATTGAGCGATGCGATCCCCATAAAGAAAAAAACAAAACACTGGTATTTTCCATTACAACAATACGAACCCTGGTTACAGGAGTGGTTGATAGAAGGACATAAAGAATGGAAGAATAACGTGTATGGTCAGTGTAAAAGCTGGCTTGACCAGGGCTTGCAACCAAGAGCCATGACACGCGACAGCAATTGGGGTGTAAAAGTTCCACTACCTGATGCAGAAGGCAAAGTTTTATATGTTTGGTTCGATGCGCCAATCGGTTACATTTCTGCCACAAAGGAATTAACCGGCCAGTGGGAAGATTACTGGAAAAAAGAAGATACTAAGCTGGTTCATTTTATTGGCAAGGATAATATTGTTTTTCACTGCATCATCTTCCCATCCATGTTAAAAGCGCATGGAGAATATGTGTTACCGGATAATGTTCCCGCCAATGAATTTTTAAATATTGAGGGAGAAAAAGTATCTACCAGTCGTAATTGGGCCGTTTGGGTGCATGAATATGTAAAAGATTTTCCGGGATCGGAAGATGTATTGCGTTATGTACTTTGCGCCAATGCCCCCGAAACAAAGGATAATGATTTTACCTGGAAAGATTTCCAGGATAGAAATAACAGTGAACTGGTGGCCATTTTTGGAAATTTTGTAAACCGTGCATTTGTATTGATGCATAAGTTATGTAATGGGAAAGTGCCACCGTTACACGCCAGTGTACTGGATGCTGTTGATGAACAAATGATCAGCGATATTGAAAAATCAAAAACAGAAATTGAACAATCACTTGAACAATATAAATTTCGGGATGCTTTGTTTTCGGTGATAGACCTTGCCCGCAAAGGGAATCAATACATGCAAAAAAAAGAACCATGGATCCTCGTTAAAAAATTAGCGGAAAACCCACAGAACCAATTGCTGATCGATAATACGCTGCATATTTCCCTGCAGCTTACAGCTAACCTGGCCATTTTAATAAACCCTTTTTTACCAAACACCGCCCAAAAAATGATCTACATGATGAAGGTGGTTGATAAAATTTTGGATTGGGAGAATGCTGGTAAAATGAAATTATTAAGTGTGGGTTATAGTTTACGTCCGCCTGAATTATTATTTAGAAAAATGGAAGATGAAGAAATACTCGCACAAGTGGAGAAATTGAGGTCAGGATCGGCCAATGCTACAAAACCAATCACTAATATTTCAAATGAAATGGAAGAATCAAAAAGTAATTCTTTAAAACCTGAAATAGTTTATGATGATTTTGACAAACTGGATCTCCGGATCGGCACTATATTAAGTGCGGAAAAGGTTGCTAAAGCGGACAAACTTTTAAAACTGGAAGTAACATTGGGTTTTGAAAAAAGAACGATTGTTTCAGGTATTGCACAACATTTTACCCCCGAAGAATTAATCGATAAACAAGTTGTAATTGTGGCAAACCTGGCTCCCCGCAAATTAAAAGGGATAGAAAGCAATGGGATGATCCTTACAGCCGAAGAACCAGGCGGTAAATTGATCTTAATAAACCCGGCAACATTGACCCTTCCCGGGAGTAATGTAAAATAACGATAACAACAGATTGCCGTATACAACCGTTTAAGATGGATCAACCATTTTGTTGCCAGGCTTAGCCTATTAATTTGTTATATTTCAGGTAGATTTTAGTGCCGGAATTTTATGAAAGAAACCTCTATTCCTAGAAACAAAAAATTAAGCAGTATCCTTGCTATTGTATTTTTAGTGCTCATTGTTCTGGGTGGGATTTTTCACTTCTGGTTTATTAACAATACAGAAAAAATATTTGAGAATATTGTTTTAAACCAATCCCAGGGGCAAATAAAATTAAATGTAGAGAAAGTAAGTTTTAATTATTTCAGTAGAAATATCAGGTTGCAGCAGGCCCGTTTCATTTCTGAAGATACCCTTACAGCATCAAACATATACCAGTTCAATGTCTCAGATCTGAACCTGAGGGTAAAATCTATTCGTTCCCTGATTTTTAATCAAGAGATCCTTATAGATTCCCTGACTTTATTAAATCCTCATGTTACAATCAGGCATATACGTAATTCTCAAGTAAGCGTACAGGATTCAAATGTAATGGATGAAGATTTTTCCATTGCCCGTGAAATGGGAAAAATATACCGGTCCATTGAAGATGGTTTGAACTTACTGCAAATCCGTTACTTTAAAATCAATGAAGGAAAATTCAGCCTGGTAAATGCCATGCGACCAAATGATCCACCGATCAACATCTCACATATTTTTTTAGAAGTCGATAATATTGCCATAAACGATGCGCAGAAAAAAGATACCGCCAAATTTCTTTTCAGTGATAATATTATTCTGCGCACGCATGACCAGGAAATCGTTTTCCCCGGTGGCAGGCACCGGTTAAGTTTTGGCGCTTTTCAGATGAATGTAAAAGATAAAAAGATTGAAATTGAAAACTGTAGTGTTTCAGGTGAAAAATCAGATACCAGCACGGTGGCTTTTAATATGTTATTCCGGAAGTTGCAGTTATTGAATTTTGATTTTGCAGCCCTGGCAAATGATGATTTAATAAAAGCCGATTCTGTATATTGCCAGGATCCGGAATTCCGATTGTCCTTACTGTTAAAAGAAAAAACTGAAGCAGAAAAAAACCAACCTTTTCAATTGGATGAATTGTTAAGGCAGGTAGGCAGTAATATGGAAATAAAATTTGCTGGTTTAAGTAATGCTAACGTGGAGATTACTACAACCCGCAATAATAATCCCGTTGTTTTCAGTTCCGAAGGAAATGATCTCTTTCTTTATGATTTTAATATTGACAATGCTGCATCTAAACCAATACAAATAGGCGGGATTGATGTGGCCATCCGAAATTATGATATGGTAACACGTGATGGCAGCACTGCTATCAGGTTCGACAGTATTCAGCTCAGAAATAATACGATGAGATTGAATAATTTTTCACTTACTCCAACAGGACAGGTATTAAACCAAAATATCCGTAACATTAATGTACCTCTTTTACAGATCACCGGATTTTCCTGGGAAAACCTGTTGATAGACCGAACTTTCATTGCAGAAAAAGCAACTTTATATAATCCTCAAATTTCTTATCGGCGAATTAATCAAAGTAATCGACAACAATCATTTTTTGATGCGCTTTCCGGTATTGATGAATTAATGGAGGTTGAACAACTGGAACTGGTAAATGGAAATGTCAAACTAGTTCTGAATGATCAACAAAGTTTTGAATTGGAGAATATAAATTTTTCAATTATGAGCAATGAGTTTATATCATCCCAAACTATTGGAAATATTGAAAAGTCAATTGAAGAATTTAAATTTTCAAAGGGAATGATCAATTTGAACAATTTACAGATTCTTTTGAATGATGTTAAGTATACTGGCGAAAAGGAGCAGTTACATGCATCAACTGTAACTGTCAATGATGCCAATAGTCAATCCTCAGCCCGGTTGCAGGATGTTTTTGTAACCAATCTTTCAGTGAATGAAGCACTAAAAAAATTTAGTGTTGACAGTGTTAGGTGGGATTTTGGAAATATTGCATACTTGCCTACTGAAAAGAAAAAAAGAAGTAATAAAAGTTCATCAGAAATAAATATTCATAATATTTCCGGTAAGCATACCAACATTACCACTGTTATGCCTGCAGTTCAAATGAATATGGAAATGGATTGGATTAAAGCGGATAAACTTAGTGTTATCAGTAATGAAATTCCGGTAATTGATAATTTATCGTTTAGCGGGCAAAACTTTACTGCCCACGCAAAAGAATTAATGTTCCTGGCTGGTAGTTACACTATTGTTGATGGACTACCTTCTACTCTGAACCAGGTGATAATTGAAAAAAATAGCAAGTATGATTCATTGAATATCATCATTCCAACCATGAATGTTACTCCTTCAGTTTCTGAATTCATACGTAATGAATTTTCTTTTGAAACAATTGAGTTATTCAGACCATCATTCCGTTATCTGAGCCGCGTAAAATCACCAAACACAAATCCTGCTGTCAATTTTCCAGAAGTATTCATTGAAGATCTCAGGTTAAATCAGCCAACTTTCAATATTAAAAATTTTACAGGTAACTCGGAAAATGAAATTGCATTGAATGGGATAATTGATAACTATGGTTTATTACAACTGAAGCAAATTTTTAGCGATTCCCAAAAAATAAACATTGGTGCAGCATTGCTTCAATCTAAAAATTTGATTATTGATGATGGAAATAAAATATTTGGTGTTGATACGGGTAATGTGCGAATGTCCGTAACCGGTATAGAATTGTGGAAAGAGCAAGACCTTTCTTTGAAATGGAAGGGCGAAATTCAGATGGCTCAGTTTGATAATCCCCTACCCTTTAACTTGCCAAAAAAATCGCAATTAACTTTAGATTCCATAGTCATTAATAACCTCGATCTTGGATCACACAATAATGATTTACTGCAACAACTAAAAAATAGTCCTGCATTGAAGATCACTGGACTTACCGGTAAACTTGAGGACACAGCCAGTTTAGTTCGATGGTACAACGGACAATATGATCACTCTCAAAAAACGTTTGCACTTGATTCATTCAATTACAGGCCGGTTCTGGAGAGGGATAATTACATTTCAGCACACCCTTATCAAACCGATTATTTGACAGGATCTACCGGGGCTATCAAAATCCGAAATATCAATATAGAAAAATATCTGGAGGATAGCATATTAGAAATTGGGGGTGTACAAGCAGATAATGCAGCCATATCAGTTTATAGAAATAAATTATTGCCGCGTAAACCAGTTTCCTTTAAATATTTACCCACAGCAGCATTAAAAAATATTTCCCAAAAATTCCGGATAGATTCAATCAATCTGAAACAGGCCAATATTTCCTATACTGAATTGAGTGAACACACGAAAGACACCGGCACTATATTTTTTACAAAAATGAATGCCTTTTCAGGACCTTATACAAACATGAATACCAGTTCCACAGATTCATTAAGGATACATGCAAGCGGTTATATATTTGATAAAGGGGTACTCAATTTACAATTTCACCAATCTTACCAGGATTCCCTGTCAGGTTTTAATATGGCTATGCAGGCCAATTTAACCGATGTTGAAGTAATTAATCAAATGTTGGTTCCTATAACCAATGTAAGCATCAGTTCCGGAAATTTAGATTCACTCAGGCTTAAAGCTGCAGGAAATGATATTATGGCAAAGGGTGAAATAATTATGTTATACAATAACCTGAGAATTCAAATTAATAAAAACAATAGTGAAAAACCTTCCCTTAAAGATAAAATAACCTCATTCATTGCCAATAATTTTATAATCCGGAGCCATAACAGTCAACAAAAAACTGGCATCATTTTTTTTGAAAGATGGCAGGACCGATCTGTTTTCAACTACCTGGTAAAAATTTTGGTGAGCGGAATCAGTACAAGTATTGGATTAAAAAGTAATGCAAAAATTCTTAAGGAGTACGAATTGCATAGAAAGAAACAGTACCGGTAAATACAGAGTGCTGATGTTATCACCACGATAAGTTTAGGTGTTTGTTTCTTTATAATGATCTGATGCTTTAAGGGGTTGATGCTTTCTTTTTTGAAGATTTGATTTCAATAGGATACCATCTATCTTGTCATGCCGGGGAACGAGGCAACTGGTAGGGTTGTTTAGCGTTTAGTTGTTTCATTCAAATGAGGTAATGTTTTTTTTCTTAACTTTTTTTCTTGAAAAAAAAGTTACAAAAAATTCAAGCCCCGATATCCATCGGGGCCCGCCCACGCACAAGTAACACCCAACTTTTTTAGGATAAATTCTGGAGGCAGGCAGGACGAAGATTCCGCTGCGTGATATGCGAAGTCTCAGAAGGCGCTGTATTCCGTCTGGCAGTTTACTTTTTTTTATAATCAATTATCATCCAGACGGAATAAGGCGCTTCAACTTTGTTTAAGGGTAGGGGTGTTGTTTAGATGTTGAGGTGTTGAGTTTTTTAGGATTTAGTGGTGATGTGGTTTTCCTTCTTTATTTGAATACTTGATTTCAGTAGTACAATTTGACTTTGTCATGCCGGGGAACGAGGCATCTGGTAGGGTTGTTGAGCGTTCAGTTGTTTCATTCAAATGAGGTAATGTTTTTTTTAACTTTTTTTCTTGAAAAGAAAGTTACAAAAACCGGCAAAAGCTTCCTTTTACGTAATAATAATCAGTCCTTCAAAAGGAGCTTTTTTAATTTCATTCCTATTTTCTATCTTCGGGGTAAATAGTTGCATAACTAACTATTTACCTTTTTTGCCCTATAAACCCCTGTCCTGAAAAATAAACATGAATGGAAATGAGCTGGATAATCTTATCATCAGCAAAGATGATTATCTGGAAAATTACATTGTCTAAAAAAATGATAAAAATAAACCATGAAAAGAATCATAAAAAAAGTGGCTGTATTAGGAAGTGGTGTAATGGGTTCCAGGATTGCCTGTCATTTTGCAGGCGTGGGGTTGCAGGTACTTTTATTAGATATACCTGCCAAACAGGAAGGTGATAAAAAAACAGATCGAAATAAAATTGTAAATGATGCATTAGCTGCAGCAGTAAAATCCAACCCCTCACCCATTTATTCCAAAGATGTTTTAAAACGCATAACTACAGGAAATTTTGAGGATAATATGAAAGATATCGCAAACTGCGACTGGACCATCGAAGTGGTTGTGGAGCGACTGGATATCAAACAAAAAATATTTGAACAGGTTGAACAATTCCGCAAAGCAGGTACGCTGATCACTTCAAATACATCCGGCATTCCCATTCATATGATGACGGAAGGCAGGAGTGAAGATTTCAAAAAGCATTTTTGCGGAACGCACTTTTTTAATCCACCAAGGTATTTAAGATTATTGGAAATCATTCCAACGCCACATACATCCCCGGATGTAGTGGATTTCCTGATGCATTATGGCGACCTGATATTGGGGAAGACCACTGTATTAGCAAAAGACACACCCGCTTTTATTGCAAACCGGATCGGTGTGTTTGGATTGATGTCGATCTTCAACCTGGTTGAAAAATTAAATCTCTCCATTGATGAAGTGGAGGCACTAACGGGTACCATCATAGGCAGACCTAAATCGGCCACATTCCGAACGGCAGATGTTGTAGGCATTGATACTTTAGTGAATGTTGCCAAAGGTGTTTATGATAATTGCCCGCAGGATGAAGCCCGTTCCCAATTTGAAATACCCGCATGGTTACAGCAAATGGTTTCTAACAAATGGTTGGGAGATAAAACCGGCCAGGGGTTTTTTAAAAAAACAAAATCGGCCAGTGGAGAAAAGGAAATACTTGTTCTTGATCTTCAAACCATGGAATACAAACCTAGAGTAAAACCAAAATTCGCTACACTTGAAGCGGCTAAACCTATTGAAGATCTCAATCAGCGTTTGAAAGCGATGGTAGCGGGAAAAGATAAAGCGGCTGAATTTTACAGGCATTTTCATTATGGATTATTTTCTTATATCTCTCATCGCATACCAGAGATCAGTGATGAAGTATATCGGGTTGATGATGCTATGAAAGCTGGTTTTGGCTGGGAGATCGGGGCATTTGAAACCTGGGATGTTTTGGGCGTAGAAAAAACGATAGCAGCTATGATAGAAGCTGGTTATAAAGTAGCATCATGGGTTGATGAAATGTTAAACAAAGGGATCAGGTCTTTTTATAAAATAGAAAATGGAATCCGATTTAGTTATTCGCCAGTTTCGGGTTCTATGATCCCCCCTTCGGGGGTTGAGGGGGCTGCATTTATTGTAATGAGTAATTTCCAGGAAAAGATTGCCTGGAAAAATAATAGTTGCCGCATTTATGATGTGGGTGATGATGTATTGGGATTGCAATGGACAACAAAAATGGGTAGCATTGGTGGTGATGTTCTTGCGGGCATTATGAAGGGAATTGAGATGGCTGAAAAAAATCATAAAGGCCTGGTAATTGCCAATGAAGGTGGAAATTTTAGTGCGGGTGCTAATGTTGGGATGATATTTATGCTTGCCATTGAACAGGAATACGATGAATTAGATATGGCCATCCGCATGTTTCAGAATACAATGATGCGGGTTAGATATTCCGCTATCCCGGTTGTGGTTGCTCCGCATGGTTTAGCCCTTGGTGGAGCCTGCGAAATGAGTTTGCATGCAGACAAATGTTGCCCCGCAGCAGAAACTTATACGGGACTGGTTGAATTAGGTGTTGGTTTAATTCCCGGTGGTGGCGGAACAAAAGAATTTGTATTAAGAGCCAGTGATGAAATGCACACAGATGAACCCGAAACAATCACATTAAAGAACAGGTTCCTTACCATTGCCACGGCCAAAGTGGGCACTTCAGCACAGGAAGGTTTTGATATTGGTGTTTACCGTAAAGGTTTGGATGAAGTGGTCATGAACCAGGATCGCAGGGTGGCTGAAGCAAAAAAATCAGTTTTGGAAATTTATGAAAGTGGTTATGTAACACCCGTACAGCGGAAAGATATCCGTGTTTTGGGAAGAACCGGTTTAGGAACTTTATATGCAGGTATCAATGGCATGTTGAAAGCCGGCTATGCAACTGAACACGATTCACTGGTTGCTAAGAAACTGGCTTATGTAATGTGTGGTGGCGACTTAAGTGAACAAAGTTTTGTTTCGGAGCAATACCTGCTCGATCTGGAAAGAGAGGCTTTTCTGAGTTTATGCGGTGAAAAGAAATCACTTGAAAGAATTCAAAGTGTATTGAAAAGCGGTAAGCCGGTGAGGAATTAAGTTGATTGGTTATTTAACTTTTACATTAAATTTTAGGAATTGTGATCATTGAACATTCCCGAAGCATCACTAATTTATCCTCATTGTAAAATAGTAGAATTTATCAATTGCATGTTAGCACAACATTTGCTATTTTGAGGAATATATATGTTCTACAGAAAGCTTTTAAATTTCCGTTTACGCACTGTCATCGGTCTTACCCTTCTTTGGATGGTTTTTGGTTTTATTTTTTTTTATAACCTCGTAAACGTTCGCAATGACCTTGGCGTAGTCGTAGTACTTTGGAAGTTTGTGCTTGTCTTCGGGCTTATGGGCTTTATCATTAATTCCGCATTGGTTTTTTACTTTAAGAATGCTTTTAACCGTTATCCCACCTGGGCAACTATTTTATTAAAATTAATACTGGCATTCTTACTTTTCCTCTTAGTAACCTTTGTGTTCCTTGCATTTTATTATATTTTACGATATCGTGCAGGTAACCTGGCAGATTTTACGCATAGTTTTTTTACCAAGGTCATGTTCACCAATTCCTTCCTGGTGTTCTTTTCAGATCTTATTGTTTTAAGTTTTCTGTCCATTGTGTTCATCGATATTACACACAGATTTGGGCCAGGCATGTTCTGGAGTATGCTTACAGGTCAATACAATAATCCGAGAAAGGAGAACAGGATCTTTATTTTTCTTGATATCAATTCAGCGACAACCATTGCAGAACACCTGGGGCATGAACAGTATTTTAATATGCTGAAGGATTTCTTCTCAGATATAACAATACCTGTTTTAACCAATGACGGAATGATTTACCAGTATGTGGGTGATGAAATTGTTATTTCCTGGCTGAACCGGCCTGAAAACAAAATCAAGGCCTTAAAATTTCTACGAAATGCATTCTATTTACTCAAACGCAGAGAAGAAAAGTATATTGATAAATATGGTACATCACCGGATTTTAAAGCGGGTATACATGCAGGTGAAGTTACTGCTGGATTCGTAGGAGAAATAAAAACCGAGTTGATCTATAGTGGCGATACGATGAATACAGCAGCCCGCATCCGAAGTATGTGTAATGAATTGAATGAGAATTTTGTGATCTCAGAAGATTTTATGGACAATTTTGCACAGCCCCCCGGTTACGAGATCAACAAGATCGGAACGATGGAACTAAAAGGCAAGACGGAACCTGTAAAAGTTTTTTCACTGAAATTAGATTAATGGGAGAAGTTGAAATTGATATCTCGGGTAAACAATTATTTATCCGCTCCAACATCATCACTTATGGTAACCATGCGGATGAATTAATTTCCAAAAATATTGCTGAAGAAATTGAAACCATGTGGAACGAACCCGCAGCAACCATACCTTTTAATAAAAACGATTTACGCGTTGCATTTCTCATCAAATGGTCATATCAACCAAATATTCAACCCGAAGAAATTTATAGTGATGTAAATCCACAAAACAATTTTTTTCGCATTGAAGAATTTGCCCCAGGCAATATTTCTTATGTAGATGATATCGGTTGCAATTCCGGTTATTTTTTAAAAGAAAATTTATACAAAGGTTCTACGACTGCTGCACATGAATATGGTCATACCATTGGTTTGAAGCATCCCATACAATTAGACATCCGTGGAAAGGGTCATCCAGGAATTATGTATCCTCGTGGCACATTGGTTGATCCGCAGTTTCAATATGAACCCCAAAAACCTGCAGGCCAAAAAGGTGGAACACTAAACCCTGTTTACCGGCGGGTATTACTAACGGATATCCTTGATCTAACATTAAATACACTTTCATTTAATAACAGGTATGCCTTACTGGGTACATTTACAAATATTTATCATACACCCTTTGGACCGGGTTTATAATTAATTTTCCGGCAATCAGGCAACATTTTCAAAATATAATGATCATTTTATAAGGTTACGCAAGGCAGCCTCGAGGGTAGGAAACTGGAAAACAAAACCCGCATTTTTTATTCTTGAGGGAGAAACTGTAGTACTTTTCAAAACTTCAATACTTAATTCACCCAGCATAGCTTTCAGCACAAATGAAGGAACATAGACCGGAACAAAAAAAGTATTTTTTAATGTTTTGGCCAGTTGCAATACAACTGTTTTGTTTGTTGCAGTTTGCGGTGCTACTGCATTATAAACACTATGCAACTTTTCATTCTCCAAAGCATAAATATACATTCGTACAAGATCTTCAATATGTATCCAGCTGATCACCTGTTTGCCATTTCCAAGAATACTTGCAATACCAAATTTTATTGGTCTTAAAAATTCAGGTAACATACCACTGGCTAGCGACAACACCGGGCCAGTGCGAAATTTTACAACTCTTACATTCACAGGCTCCAATCCTTCTACACTGTCTTCCCATTTTTTACAGGTTTGTCCTAAGAAATCTTCCCCCGGAGGATCTGTTTCAATAAAAGGTTGCGGGTTGGGTATTTCAGGGTCTGGCCCGTACCAGCCAATTCCTGATGCACTCACCAATGCCTTTACCTTATGTGGATTGTTTAATAATGTATGTACCAGAAATTCACCGGATTTCACCCTGCTTTCTTCAATTTCTTTTTTTCTTTCTGCTGTCCAACGCTTATCCGCTATACCGGCTCCCGCCAGGTGAATAATGTAATCTGCTTTTGCAACAGCATCCAAATCGATCTTCTGTTCTTTTATATCCCAACCGGCATAACTAACACCTGGTTCAACCGGATTTTTATTGGTTGATGGATCCCTGGTTAATATGATCACTTCATGTCCCTTTTCAATCAATGACTGGGAAATGGCTTCACCAATCATTCCGGTACCACCAGTAATAAGTATGACAGATCTTGTTATCATTTTACCTCTTTAAAAAAATGTAAATCAATTTAAACATTAGAAAGGAGAATGCAATTGGGGCTATCATCAAAATGGTTTTTATATCAATTTTTGCCCGGGCTATTCGTTGCAAGTCCGGCACAAAGCCCTGCACAAAATCCTCACCGGGCTTTTCACTGCTATCCCTGCCTTTGCCGGCAGGCAGGCCGCAGCCCATCAGCGTTATAATAAGCTTCATCATGTAAAAATCTCAAATGATTTTAACGGGTGAAAATCAGAAACGCAAAACAATTATTATAAACCAACACTTTTATGAAAACCCCAAATTATTTAATTTACTATGGTTTATGAAAAATGGTTGTTCTATTATCCCCAAAAACAATGATGCTTATCTTCTTCAACCAACCCGATAAAATCCTTTAATTCATTCACTATAGGCTTAGGCTGATAGCTATGCCATTTCAAATCCGCCCTTTGCCAAAAAACTTTCCAATGGTTCTTTGCTTTAACAAAAGTTGTTTTGGCAACAGCGCATTCCATTATTTCATCCGGTTTATTCCACCGTGGTCGTATTTCAAATATAATGATACTTTGGTCTTCAATTTTATAGGATAAATCCAGTTGATGCCTGATATTTTCAGACGGTCTGTTCCGGGTAATGAAATTCTCCATGGCCTCAATTATATCCAGTGTTTGCAAAACATCAATGGCCATTATTCAGGTTTAAAATATTGTTACTGATTTTTTTAAGAGCCTTATGAAAATCCTTTATATCAGGCGGATTGCCAAAAAAAATATCATCCAGATCATCTTCTTCATATTCCAGCATTTCATTGATCAGCCATTTTGATTTAACAATGAAATCATCTTCATTTTCGCATTCATAACTCAATAACCCGAACTGAAGGGTTAAATCATGATTGAATCGCTCCGCTTCTAACATAATTGCATTATACGTTTCATGTGTTAAATCATCGGTGTCCACGTTGTAATATTTTTATAAATGTAGCTTCTATCTTTTTGTTGGTACGTCAACACTCATTGCTAGCCCTGCATACCAACAATGGCAGAAATCATCCCTGTACCACCGGTAATTAATATGACAGATTTTGTTATCATTTGATCTTTTAAAAAAAAAATGTAAATCAATGTAAACATAAGTAAGCAGAATGAATTTTTAAATTTTGTCTTCTTTAAAAAAACAGCTGCTCAATAAAGCGTTTATACAACACCGTTTTAAAAAAACCCCCGGCATGAACTCCGGGGGCAACAACTATCCTTTTTTGCAAGGATTACAACTATGGTTATATCAGTCCGGTTTCTTTCCATCAAGGAAAGTATTTATCGTACTGATATTGGTCTGGTTACTTTCGTCCTTATCAATGGTGTAATTACTGTAGAAATTCTCGGCTGGGGAAACCGTATTATATAATTCCATATTGCGGCGGATGTATGCCGGCACTGTTTCAAACTCATTGTTCGGGTCAGCAGCATTTATGTTGAAAGATAAGTTTCGCAACTTAGCTAAACGGGATGCCGCCCTACGTTTCTGATCTTCGGCTTCGTCCTGCATTGCAGGATCCTCTGCCGGGGTGGTCAAAGATGGTATGGTTTGATGGGCCAACGGCTCATCCGCCGCAGGAATTTCATCCCGAACTACCAGTTGCATTGGAGGAAATTCATCCTCAGCTTTATTAACAATGGGAGCCGAAACCGGTTTTTCAGGGTTTGGTGCAGAAGTAGATACCTCTTTCCTGGTTTCAGCATAAATATTGGAAGGTCTGGCCAGATATCCTCCCGATGCTGCAGGCATCGGAGAATCTTTTTGAAAATTATTTAATGATTCCGTGGAATTTTTATCTGTGAACCCGTTTGTCGAATGTAGCTCAACATTACTTTGTTTGTGCGACATTTTATCAACAGTAATTTCACCATTGATAAGGACGAAAGTAACCAGACCAATATCAGTACGATAAATACTTTCCTTGATGGAAAGAAACCGGACTGATATAACCATAGTTGTAATCCT
>MWWA01000189.1_pt1 | contig 18401 bp, 16 predicted proteins | sample 1047341 | NCBI WGS metagenome assembly MWWA01 (sample SAMN06349978, study PRJNA376086) | soil metagenome | isolation source: MS5-1 sample Antarctic (ecotone) soil | place: Antarctica | collected 2015-01-13
AGGAGGGATCTGCAGTTTCATCAGCAAGTACCAGTAATTCACTTGGACCAGCGGGCATGTCGATGGCAACACCATCCATTTGCACCAGTTGTTTGGCAGCAGTGACATACTGGTTTCCGGGTCCAAATATTTTGTTCACAGCGGGAATGGTTTCTGTTCCATAAGCCATTGCAGCAATGGCCTGTGCACCGCCAGCAGCAAATATCCTGCTGATGCCTACAAGATCTGCCGCGTACAAAATTGCCGGGTGAATTTTTGAATTTGCACCAGCGGGGGAGCACAATATGATCTCTTTGCAGCCGGCCAGATGCGCAGGAATACCCAGCATCAGCACTGTAGAAAACAAAGGTGCTGTTCCGCCGGGAATGTATAACCCAACTTTATCAATGCCCACATTTTTTCTCCAGCAGTGAACGCCAGGCATGGTTTCAACAATGGCTTCGGCAATTTGCTGACCTGAATGAAAACGCTCAATATTATTTTTTGCTGAAGTGATCGCAGATTTTAATGATCCGGGGATATCAGCATGTGCAGATGCAATATCGGTTGGTGAAATTTCCAGTTGATCCAGTTCAATACCATCAAATTTCTTTGTAAATGATCTTATTGCAGCATCACCCGAATTTTTAACTTCAGATAAAATGTTTCGGCAGCTTTCCATGACCAGGCTGTTATCATGAGAAGGTCTTTCCATGATGCTGGTCCAGTTTTCCTTTTCCGGCTTATCAATGAATTGCATCATACGATCATTTTTTCAATCGGTACAACAAGAATCCCCTGTGCGCCTGCGTTTTTTAAGGCTTCGATCTTTTCCCAGAATTCATCTTCATTCAAAACACTATGAACAGAACTCCATCCTTCATCGGCAAGTGGCAACACCGTTGGGCTCTTCATTCCAGGCAATAATTTTTTAATGGCTTCGAGTGCATGGTTAGGTGCATTGAGCAAAATATATTTATTTTTCTTTGCCTTCCTTACTGCACGGATCCTAAACAAAAGCTGATCCAGCAAAATTTGTTGTTCCTGGTCAAGTGCTGCAGAAATCAATACTGCCTGACTGTTCATAATGGTTTGCACTTCTTCAAGTCCATTCATTAAAAGCGTGGAGCCGCTGCTGACGAGATCACAAACAGCATGTGCAAGGCCAATGCCCGGCGCCAGTTCTACTGAACCGCTGATCTCGTGTATTTCCGCTTCAATATTATTTTCTTTTAAAAATTTTTTTGTGAGTGCCGGGTAGCTTGTAGCGATTTTCTTTCCCTGCAAAAAAAGAACATCATCATAGAATTCATTTTTGGGAATGGCAATGCTTAACCTGCATTTACCAAAACCAAGCGGCTCAACGATCTTCACCGCTTTGTTCTTTTCATATAACACATTTTCGCCTACAATTCCAAGATGGGCCACCTTGTCTTCAACATATTGAGGAATGTCATCATCCCGCAAAAAATATACTTCCAGTGGAAAGTTGTCTGAAACTGCTTTGAGCTGATTCTTCCCATTGCGCACCATGATGCCGCAATCTCTTAAGAGTTGCATGCTTTCTTCGTAAAGTCTACCTGATTTCTGTACAGCAATTCTGATCATTACAATTGATATTAAATAAAAAAGGCTTACCCCGGGGTAAGCCAATAGCAATACATAACATCACCAGCTTACCTTATGGCAAAAACATGATAATGGATATGTAAGAATAATTTCATTGAACGCAAAAATAAGGTTTCTTAACAGGCAGCCAAAGAAATTGTTCCGGATAAAGTCTTGTTAACCCTTCTGTATTACAACCCTGTTAACCAATTGTTCAGGAAATTTGCAGGATGTATAAGCTGTTGATCTTATTGTTTCTTTCCTCTCATATTTTGCCGGCAGCCGCGCAGAAGCCCGACAGCATCTATTTTCATTTATATACCGACAGTTTAAAAAAAGGTTTTTTTAATTACATCAATGTTGATGGCAAAACTACTGATGGCACCTGGTTTCCACTAGACAGCAGCCAACTGCGCTTTAGCGCAAATACGGGTTATTTCCTTGGTAATGACCTGTTCATCGACAGCAGCTATACCGGTGAAACCGTAAAGGTCAAAGCTATTTTAAGGTCAGATTCCCGCATCTGGAAAGAGATTACCATCTATATAAGAAAAAGGAGCCTTGATGAGCCCCTTAAAACCAGTGATGAATTGCTGAATGAAATGCAAAAGCCTAAAAGAAGATCACATCTTTTTGGCGTCCTCTAAAAACTTCGCCAGGCCGAGGTCGGTCAGTGGATGTTTTAACAATCCTAATATAGATTCCAGCGGACAGGTACAAACATCGGCGCCCAGTTCCGCAGCACGAACAATATGGTTGGCATTTCGAATGGATGCTGCCAGGATCTCGGTTTTATAGCCCTGTAATGCAAAGATCTGGGCGATCTGCCCGATCAGCATCATTCCATCCCAGCCACTGTCGTCTATTCTTCCGATAAAAGGAGACACATAGGATGCACCTGCTTTTGCAGCCAGGATGGCCTGTCCAGCGGAAAATATCAGTGTGCAATTGGTGCGGATGCCGTTATCCGTGAAATATTTAATTGCTTTTACCCCATCCCTGATCATAGGCACTTTCACCACGATATTCGGGTGAATGGCTGCCAGCTTTTTTCCTTCTTCCACTATTTCTTCAAAACTGGTACCCAGCACTTCGGCACTGATGTCTCCATCAACAAGCTCACAAATTGTTTTATAGTGCTGGTTAATGGCTTCCTGTCCACGAATGCCTTCTTTTGCCATTAGAGATGGATTAGTAGTAACCCCATCAAGAATCCCAAGTTCATTTGCTTCTTTGATCTGCGCTAAATTGGCTGTATCAATAAAAAATTTCATAATAACTGATGTTCTTCACCCAAAAGAATGAGGAAAGTTTTAATAATTAAATAGTTTCTTAAGAGCCTGCAAGATATAAAAGCAGGAGAAGAAAATGCATTTTGTGGAGAGAAGGGGAATAAAAAATGGCAGGCTACTTACATCGCACCGCTACAACCGCCTACCCTTGCTACCTTCCGGTCCTGGGGGAGTTCAGCAGGAGCTGGCCGTATAAGACCTGCCGGTGCGAAGATAAGGGTTTCAATATTTTCAAAAAAGCAAAAATCCCTGCGCATCATTCTCATCGCACATTCTGAAATACCGTATTGGTGGTGGTCATGCCGATTAGTTCATCGGCACGGCTTCCGAAGGGGCGCATATAAACCAGCACGGTGTAACTGTTTTCTGTAATCCAGAAATCGCCTTCTGTCTGGCTAAAATCAATACCACCGCGGCCATTAACGGGTTTTGTTACGTAGGCATAATTATAATAACCCTGTTTTAGCAGCATGGTTTTTTCATAAGCGCCTCTTTCATTATTGAATTGCATTTTCGAAGTCGTATCTGAAGCCCAGTTGGTGAATTCTCCAAAAATATACACATCACTTCCTTCCATTGGCTGGTTCCCCGGAGGGAAATAACTGAAATGTGTGAGTGCATAATCGCTTTGCCAGAAAGGATTTTGGTTTTCCATGTTTTCCACGGTATAACTTCCATTCAGATCGCGGTAATAAATATAGGCCTGGCTGTTCCTGGGAGGGTCGGGTTTCACCTGCACCTGCACGGTATCAGACCTGGTGTCGAGGTGCTGCATCCTGTCGCTGATGAGTCTGAGGCTGCGCAGATCGATCCAGCGAAATTCCCTGCCAGCAGGCATCGCTGTCAATCCTTCATCATTGTATTCAAAATAATTGCCCCGGAAGATGGTGGGTCGGTCAATAAACAATGCAGTTTCCCAGTTATTGTTTTGCAGGATGACAACTTTAAGATCACCCGGACTCAACACCTGTACTCTTTTATCGGTTTGTACGCCTATATTCAGTTTCTGAAAACTTCTGAAAAACCGGGCATTAAACGGCTGTTGCACCTGAACGGAAATACTGGACAGGTTGTTTACCACAACAAACCTCCGCGTGAAAACAAGTTTGGAAGTATCGTTATCAAGAAAAACTTTTAGTAAATAATTGCCTGCTTTGGTGGGTGTAGAACTCCTGTCAGGTATGGTGGCCTGGTAATGCACATATTGCACCTGTGCCTGTGCTGAATTGCGGTAAGTGGTGATGCGGGTATTCTGAAAACCGCGGATATATTCAAAAGGTGAAAGGATACTGGGCGTCCAGTCGGCATTATACAACTGGTAAGTAAAATAATAATTTTTGATCCTGGTATCCAGATCGTCGAAGATCAGTTGCAGACTTTCATTGCTATTGAGGCTGATGGAAGGAAAAGAGGTCTGATCTCCCGATCGGAACAACTTTACCGTCCTGATATCAACACCGGAATGATTTATTTTCTGGGCTACAGTAGGAGCTTTACATCCAAGCAGCAGGAACAAAACAAGGCTGAGTACTGGAAGTTTCATTATTTTAAAAATAAGCTATTTAATTACGAGGCTTTATTTTTGGCGGACTGAAAGAAAATCGAGGGGTGTTTCCTTCAGTTCCCTTGGCAGACGAAATAAATCCCGGAAAAGTTTGATTTAACGCCGGCACCATAACTTTTTATTGTGAACCTATCCAGTTTTATCGCTCGAAGAATTGCATTTAACCAGCAAAAATCCTTTTCAAGGTTCATCATCAGGTTATCAATAGCTGCAACCGTGATTAGTGTGGCGGTAATGATCATCACGCTTTCCTTTGTAAATGGGTTCCAGGATACGGTAAGTGAAAAAGTATTCAGTTTCTGGGGTCATGTGCGCATCGGCTACCGTCAGCCCATGAAAGCGACCATAGCAGAAGAAGAGCCCATACAGGCCAACCAGCAGCTGGTAGAAAAGGTTCGAAAGATGGAAGATGTATCATCGATTCACCCTTTTGCCACTAAATATGCGATCCTGAAAACCTCGGATGATATGGAAGGGGTTTTACTTAAAGGTTTTGACAGCACCTACGATCATAAACACCTCGCCTCTTTTTTACAAAGTGGGCGCTGGGTACAATTCAACGACAGTTCTTATAGCAGGGAGATCGTAGTGTCCACCACAACCGCAAACCTTCTGAACCTGAAACTGGAAGACAGGATCCTGATCTATTTTGTAAGACCTGATGGAAGTTTACGTCCCGACCGGCTCACTGTTGTAGGCATTTATAAAACCAGTATTGAAGAATACGACAAAACCTTTGCTCTCGGCGACCTGAAACTGATCCGTCGATTAAATGGCTGGGAAGAAAATGATATTGGTGGTTACGAGATCTTTCTAAAAGATTACAATAAAATGGATGCTGTAAGTTATTCCATTTTTGATGCAGATGAATTTCCGCAACTCTGGGAAACCAAAACCATTAAAGAGATCTATCCATACATATTTGACTGGCTGGAAGTGATCAGTACCAATAGCGCTGTATTGATCTCCATCATGATCACCATCGCCATCATTAACCTGATCACCTGCCTGATCATTCTTGTCCTGGAGCGCATCAGAATGATTGGTGTATTAAAAGCGCTTGGTGCCAGCAACTGGACCGTTCAGAAAATATTCCTCCACCATTCCCTGATTGTTACGGTAATCGGGATTGTATTGGGAACCGCTTTTGCACTTGGACTCTTATGGCTGCAGCAGGCCACTGGTTTTGTGCGGCTGCCGGAAGCAGAATATTATATGGATCGCGCTGCCGTAAAAATTTTATGGTGGCAGGTAGTGGCGGTTTGCGGAGGAACGCTGATCGTATCGCTTTTGGTATTGCTGATCCCTTCACTGATCGTGCGCAGTGTTCAACCCATAAAAGCCATTCATTTTCGTTAATCGATCAGGTGCGATAAAATAATGCCGGTTGCCACTGCTGCATTCAGCGATTCTGCTGCACCTTTTCCGGGTATGCGGATCTTTTCCGAAGCAAGGTTCAAAAGCTCCTTGCGCAAACCTTTGGATTCATTGCCAATTAAAATAATTCCCTTTTGAATTTTATTGAATTGGTGGAGTGGCTTCCCTTGTAAACTTGCTGCGAAAACTGGTAGTTTTTGATTCCTGATCCATGAACCATCGACATCAACATATACCTGCACTCTTCCCATGCTTCCCATTGAAGACTGTACCACTTTTGGATTGTACAGATCAGCACAACCATCAGAACAAATAATATCCTGGATGCCAAACCAGTCGGCAATGCGAATGATGGTACCAAAATTTCCAGGATCCTGAATGGTATCGAGATAAAGGACAGGGCGTTGTACATCAGGAAGTGTAAATGCAAACTGTTTAATAATTGCAACCACCTGATTGGGTGCAGACAGGAGGGAGATCTTTTCAAGTTCGATCGCTGAAATGGTTTCTACTTTAAAAAAAGGTGGCAGCTTCTGATTTTTATGAATCCATTCCTGGAGGGCATAAACAGAAACCACCTGCCGGGGAAAGGAAACAAGCAATTCTTCAACGATCTTGGGTCCTTCGGCTATAAAAAGTTTAGTTTCATCCCTGTGTTTTTTTAGGGATAAAGTTTGAATATCTTTGACTTCTTTTTTACTAGGCATAGACGCGTTCAATTCATGTTTATTAAAGCGGCAAAAACCACCATACCATCCATTTTACTTCCTGCCGCCCTACTCATTTTATTTTTCTCATCCTGCAGAAGCATTAAAGATCATCCGCGAAATAAGCCATTTGTTTATGAATCTGTGGTGAATCTGGAAGGAAATTTCAGTAAAACCGAAAGAAAGCAACTGGAAGTACAACTGTACACCCAGATCCATGACAGTGTTAAAGCAAGATGGGCGAACAAATTTTTATTGATACGACAGCTTAAAAATCCGCCGGTATACGATAGTACCAATGCCGACAAATCTCTGGTCTTTATTCGTGGAATGCTGAATTCCCTGGGTTACTACCGTGATTCACTCAATTATGTTTCAGATATAGATACCGTTGGTGACCAGCAAAGAACTTCGATTGATTTCAATGTGGTTTCGGTCAGTCTTTTCCGCCTGGATTCTATCAATTACAACCTCAGGGCCGATTCGGCCGACAACATCATCAGCAGTCCTGCCAGAGATACCCTTCAAAAACTGACCGCAAATGCAATGAACGGGGCGCTGATCAAAAAAGGAGATCCATTTTCTATTCCTGTACTTGCGCAGGAGATCAACCGGTTATCTGATGTTTACCGCAACAATGGATTTTTAAGATTTTCGAGTGAAGAATTGCTGGTGTTGTGGGATACGGTTGGCATTGATCTTTTAAGGCCTACACTTGATCCAATTGAACAGGCAAGACAACTGGAAAGACTGCGTCAAAGAAGGGCCAATCCAAGAGCAGATGTAGAGATCAGGTTAAGATCCAATGCAGATTCTTCACACCTGATCAGGTATTTTATTGGAAACGTGCGGGTTTTCCCCGACCTCAATGCAGATACAGCTTTGTATTATCCGCTGGTGGATACGGTGAATCATTTTCAATTCCATTCTTACAGGCAATTATTTAAATCGGCCAAGATTGTTGATTTTTTACATCTCCATCCTGGTGAGCTGTACCGGCAAAGCAATTATTTACGAACACAAAACAGGTTTAATGCACTACCTGCATGGCGACTTGTTACCATTACGCCTTACCCGCGCATTGGAACGGATACAGTAGATTTTGACATTAAACTTACCCCGGCATCCAAATATTATTTTGGTGCCAATGTTGAAGGAAGCAGAAATCAAAACCAATTGGTCACCGGTGGTTCCTTACTGGGTTTAGGTGCCAACCTCACATTGCAAAACCGCAATTTTGCACGCGCGGCCAACATGGCCATTACAAATTTGAGGTATGGTATTGAATTCAATGCGGGCAGGGAATCCAATCCTGTTGAAACACAGCAATTAACACTGAGTCATACGATTCAATATCCAAGAAGAATACCGCGTAATCTCCTAAAGAAAATCATGAAGGAAAATGTAAGGACCATTCTTAACATGAATATTTCTTATGTCGACAGAACTTCATTGTATAAAATATCACCTTCGGTAAATACTTCATGGGGTTATGAATTTAACAGGTCAGGGAAATTATTTTCCTGGAGGTTTCCAAACATCGAATACAATGCTTTTGAACCGCGGGCAGGGATCCGTGCGCTCATTCTTGAGAACCGTTCTTACGAAAGAATCTTTAATACGGGACTGGTACTTTCTTCCATTTTTAATATGAACTGGGGTGGTGGCAGAAAAAATGTGACGAATGTAAAATCCCTTGGACTGGAAATTTCAGGAGTTGGTCCAAGCAATTTTATCCGATCCCCCTTTCTGGATTCCAATCTCTGGCGTTTTATTAAATTCGATGGTGAGTTCAGGCAAACCCACACCATCAGGAGATCAGCTTTTGCATGGCGTACTTTATTGGGAATCGGATGGGAGCTTCCATCAAATAATCATAGAAACAACCTTTACCTCCCCTTCTTCAGGCAATATTTTGGTGGTGGACCCAACAGCATGCGTGCATGGAGTATCAGGCGTCTGGGTCCTGGTTCGGCGATTCGTTCATTTAATAATGATAAGGCACCAGATCGATTTGGCGACGTTAGGTTTGAAATGAATGCGGAGTACCGGTTCTTTATTGTAAACCTGAATGGCATCATCCTGAATGGTGCTTTATACACCGATATTGGAAATGTTTGGTTCCTGAGAAAAAATCCGGATTTTCCCAATGGAGAATTCCGTTTCAACAAGCTGTGGAAAGATATTGCCATTGGCACCGGAACCGGTTTGAGGGTGGATTTTGGATTTTTAAAAGTGCGGTTTGAATATGCCTATAAAGTAAAAGACCCTTCACCTGACCTGGCAGAAGCGCATCTTCAAAATAAATGGTTTCCCAACTGGAAAATCACCAATGGACAATTTCAGCTCGGCATTGATTACCCATTCTGATCCCGGATCATTTGTTCAAATGCCTCCATGTCCTGCGCCTGTTCAATTGTAAAAGGTCCGATCCTTGTTCTGCATAACCTGCTCAGGTATCCGCCACAACCCAGTTCTGCTCCTACATCGTTGGCAAGGCTTCTTATATACGTTCCTGTTGAACATACCACTTTAAAATCAACTTCAGGCAATTCATTCCTGGTGATTTCAAATAAATGAATGGTTACTGGTCTTGGCTCCAATTGTACATCAACGCCACGTCTTGCCAGCTCATAAGACCGGACACCGTCTTTTTTAATTGCAGAATGAATGGGCGGCGTTTGCAAAATGGGACCTCTGAACAATTTTAATACATCTTCCAGGCCTCCGGTTGTTATTTGGTTGTAAGGTTTAAAATCCTGTGGTTCGCTTTCCAGGTCATAGGTTGGTGTAATGGCACCCAGGGTGATGGTGCCCGTATATTCCTTTTCCTGAGCCATGTATTCGTTGATCTTTTTGGTGAATTTCCCGGTGCATATAATCAGCAACCCGGTGGCCAGCGGATCCAGCGTTCCTGCATGACCTACTTTTTTAATCCGCAGCAGATTCCTGATCTTGCGCACCGCATCAAAAGAGGTCCACCGCAGTGGTTTATTGATCAGAAGCACCTTACCCTCTGCATAGGAATTTTGTATATTTTCCATTCGGGCAAATGTAGTTGATCACGCAATAAGCAATTGTCATAATACAAACAATTGTATGGCTGCGCTAAATGCTTTGCCTGTTTTTAAGTTCAAGGTATTTATTCAGCGCATTGATGGTAAGATTTTGAGGGGTGCTCAACACGGCAACGATCCCGTGCGCCTGCAATTCTTTTGCTATCAGTCTTTTTTCATGCCGGTATTTTTCCGCAATGGTTTTGATATAAATATCTTCAAGGGCAGCAGCAGGTTTTTCGATCAACTCTTTCAATTCTGTGTTTTCAAAAAATACCACCATCAGCAAGTGGTAATGAGCAAGCCGCTTGAGTGTAGGCAATTCTCTTTCCAGACTTTCGTAAGATTCGAAGTTGGTGAATAATACCAGCAGGCTTCTGTGGGTGATCCTGTTTCTTACAACTGAAAAAAGCTTTTCAAAATCAGGGTCCTGGAAATTTGTCTGCTGTTTGTATAAAGTATCCAGTAGAAGATTGATCTGTGTAGGTTTTTTGTCGGCCGGAAGAAACGCATCCAGTTGCTGGGCGAAAGTGATCAGTCCTGCTTTATCCTGTTTCTGCAGTGCCACATTGGAAATAACCAGGGAAGCATTGATTGCATAATCAAGCAGCGTCATTCCTTCAAAAGGCATTTTCATCACCCTGCCTTTGTTGATGATACAGTAGATCTGCTGGCTTCTTTCATCTGTGAAATTATTTACCATCAGATCTCCCCGCCTAGCGGTTGCCTTCCAGTTAATGGTACGGAAATCGTCGCCCCGGACATATTCTTTGATCTGTTCAAATTCCATGCTATGTCCCAATTTGCGCATACGCTTGACACCAGAGGGTTGCAGGTGACTGGCAACGGCCAGGAGCTGGAAGCGACGCATCTGCAGGTAGGAAGGGTACACTTTTACTGTTCGCTCTCTATGAAAAACATAACGGCGTTGCACAACCGACAAAGGACCATCAATCAACACATTGATCTTACCAAAATGAAATTCACCGCGTTCATTTGGTGTTAAAGTGTAGGGGATTGAAACCATTTCGCCAGACTGCACTTCTCCTTTTCTCCTCCATTTGGTATCCTGGAACTGATAGGGCAATTCATCAATTACGATAAAATGAATTTTATGATCATAATGATTTTTTATTTCAAGCACCACCTTATTCAGATCTCCGATACTGAGGCGGTCCTGCAGGGATCTATTCGCTTCAATTCCCTTTCTTACTCGGTAAAGCAAAAATGCATCTAAAAGAACCGCAATAAAAAGACAGATGATCAACAGGATCGCGGCATTAAACAAAACAGGAAAAAAATAACTGGTTACAAAAATCACGGCTGCCGCGAAAAGTATATAGTACACTTTCCTGCGGAGATAAAATCCGGAATTGTCCCAGGTATGAAAAATATTCTGAACCATCAGCGCGGAATGTCCATTGATTGAATAATCTGCCGGATCACTGCATCTTCCGTAACACCCTCCATTTCTTTATCAGGCGCAAGAATGATACGGTGCCTGAGTATGGAAGGAACTACATCAATAATATCTTCAGGTGTCACAAAGTCGCGGCCTTTAATGGCAGCCATCGCTTTTGAAGCATTCATAATGGCCAGTGAAGCCCGTGGCGAAGCTCCGAGGTAAATGGATTTGTGATTTCTTGTATTATGAACCAGTTTGGCTATGAACTGCAACAGCTTTTCATCAAACACGATCATCTTCACCTGCTGGCGTATGGCTGCTATCTGGGCGGCCTGCAAAACTGCTTCAATTGAAGCCAGCGGGTTTTCATTTCCCAGGTTATGAAACTGGTTCAGTATTTCAAATTCTTCCTGTTCCCCGGGGTAAGGCACCACGATCTTGAAAAGAAACCTGTCGAGCTGCGCTTCAGGCAAACGATAGGTTCCTTCCTGCTCAATCGGATTTTGTGTGGCCAACACCATAAAAGGCGCCTGCATCATGTAAGTTTTTCCATCAACGGTGATCTGCTTTTCCTCCATTACTTCAAACAAGGCTGCCTGAGTTTTTGCAGGGGCGCGGTTGATCTCATCGATCAAAACAATGTTGCTGAATAATGGACCTTTTTTAAAATCAAAACTTCCCTCTTTAGGATTAAAAACCGGAGTTCCTAAAACATCGGAAGGCATTAAGTCAGGTGTAAATTGTATCCGGGAAAATTGCACGGCGAGCGATTTTGCAACAAGTTTGGCTGTGAGGGTTTTTGCCACGCCTGGTACGCCTTCGATCAATACATGTCCGTCGGCCAGTAAAGCTGTTACAATCAGCCTGACCATTTCATCCTGGCCAACAATGATTTTTTTAATCTGCCTGCGCAGGTCTTCCACTGCCTGGCTCAATTGAGTTAGATCTGTTCTTGGTTGAAATATCTGTTCTTCCATCTTAAGTTTTTTGATAAAACAGTTCAAGTTGTTTGTGAAATGATGCCAGCTGCCTTTCAGAGATGGCCGGACCATCCTTTAAAAATTGTATAAATGAAACCAGTGGTTTTAATTCATTAAGTGGATATCCACTTTTATAATGAAGGGTATTGATGAAAGTTTCATCAAGGGTAACCGTTCCCAGTTTGTACCGGGATCGTACATGATCAAGAAAGTACGATCCCATTTTAACTGCCAGGTTGCGGTGGTCTTTCTGGTGATAGTACAAACGGCCCATGGTTTTAATAAAATCCAGCGAATCGTTTTTTGGCTTTGGCATTTCCGGGATCATGCGTTGCTTTCTGCGCATATTCAGCAATACAAACAAACAAAGAGCAAACAATCCTGTAAGCAATCCCCATTTAAAAGGAGGATATTGCATTAATACATGAAGCCATCCGGGTTCGTCCTGGTTTCCGCCTTTAGGCTTTACAAGATAATATTCATTCCACAGGATCTGATCCACGGTAGAAGGAATAAGTCCTAAAACCTGTTCAAAATACTGGTGATTGTCTTTATGAAGCAGGAAGTAGTTACTGAATGCCAGTGGTGCAGTGTGAATAAATACCCTACCTGTACCCGCATTCATCTGAATAAAATTTGGCCAACCCTGCTGGTTCCGGCCCAGCACAATTGACTTTGAAGTATCCAGCGCAGTAAAATAACTTTCATATTTTTTACCAGGATAAAGAAATAAACCGGATTGTTTAAAATAGGAAGGCTCGAGCCGAACACCCAGGCTGTCGCCGGGATCATTGCCAAATTCCTCAAATGGGTTGTAATAGATTTGAAATCCAAATTCCTTCAAGGCTGCGCCGCTGAAATTTTTTGCGATGATGAAAACATAATTTCCTCCCTGGGCAAAGTCAAAAATTCTTTCCAGTTCATCGTCGTAGGCATTCAAATAATCAGCAATGATAAATACGGCCTGGTTCGTGCCCCACCTGTTGATTGAATCCCATAACTCAGGTTCTTTTTTATTGTAGTAAACAGGTTTGCCGGGAAATACAGAAGTCAGCAGGTCTTTGGCGGCAGCCGTTCCATAAGGGATTTTGTCTGCCTTTTTCAATGTGATCCTTTCATCCATTTCCCTTGGACGCTTTTTACTACTGGAAACAAGCAGTGTTCCCAATAATAAAACGGCAGCAACAATTACCAGGTATGGCCAGAAACGCTTCATGAATGTAAACCGTTTTTAAAGGAAGCAAATGCTTTCTGAAGATTTGCATACTGATGTTCATTCAAATCGAAGTTGCCGTACCAGGTATATTCAAAATTTCTTGTAAGACTAAAAAACGATTTGTAATGTAAAGATTTATACAACTGGTCAAGGTAGTCGGTATTTGTTTTTTCCTGCTGGTAGCGGATCAGATTTTTCTCTGCAAGTGCCCGAAGCGTAAACAAATACCACAAACGTGTGGCCAGGCGAAAATCCTTTAAAGATTCTGCGCGCGCGATCTGTTTTTCGAAGTTCATACTGAAAAGATCCTCTTCAGAAATTTCTTCACTCTCTTCAACAACAATTGCCTTACTTTTTGAAAACAGGAAAATATTACTTGACAAAAGAAACCAAAAAAGGACTCCTGTAAAAACCGCTATAAAAATGATCCACACAAGATTTTTGAACCATGATGAATCAAAAATTTCCGGCTCTTGATTGATGTTCTCCTGGTTGACCTTCTTTCTTTTCGGCACCGTATTCACATACCAGTATTCATCATCCTCAAGCATTTGCTTAATTACCGTATCGTGGATTTTTTTTGGTTCCACTTCCCTGGGAAGAAGCAAAATGCTGTCGAATTGAATTTTTTTTACAGGCTGGTAGGGTATCGTTGCAAACTCGTCCTGGTCATCCACCTCCTGCGTCATTACGGAATGATTCAGAAAGGTGCACAAAATCATTAAAAAAATTTTTGAGCGAATGCTTCTACTTCTGTGCATGGAACTGCCCTCCTTCCTGCTTCAATTTTTTATGTAACTGAATGGGGTAAAGAATAAAATACCAGATTATGAAAATGGCAGAAGTGAAGAGGATAAAAAGGTTTAGCGCTAAAGGCATTTTATAAAACCTGGTAATAAATCCCTCATAAAATGCCGCGATCATAAACACCGGCACCAAACCGATCACCATTTTCACACCATCTTTAGTGCCTTCACGAAAAGCCTGCATTCTTTTCTTTGTTCCCGGGAAAAGAAATCCAGTTCCCATTACCACGCCTGCCCCACAGGAAATTATGATGGCTGAAAGTTCAAGCAACCCGTGAATCAGAACAGTGGCTACTGCCTGCAATCCGAGTCCTTTTACATAAAACATATATTCGAATGCGCCCAGGCGAATGGATTCTTTTCCCAATGCAACCAGACTTGGAATACCTAATAGAATGCCACGGAAAAAATAATTGAATGAAACAATAATGTTGTTGATCATGATGCGAATAAACATGACCACCGGGTTTGGATCCTGGTACACACCAAAAGGATTGCCTTCCTCAATATTTTTTTCCGTCATCGCCACATAGTGTGGTGATAATACCTGGCTGACAAAACCGGGATCTTTTGAAGCGGAAAAAAAACCTACAGCAAAAAATACAAAAAAGATGACAAGTGCCACAAGTACCAGACGATAATGCTTCCTGATCGTTAAGGGCACATCGTACTTCCAGAAATCAATAAATCGATTGGATTCTTCTTTTCGGTTGGAATAAATTTTCAGGTAGATGGAAGCGGCGAGACTGTTGATATACCTGGTGACCCTGCTGCCCGGGTAAAAGGTTTTTGCATAGCCAAGATCATCAACGAGCTGCACAAAATCACGTGCAGTTTCGTCAGCGTCTTTACTGGTTTCATGCTGGATCTTTTCCCAGCGGTCCTTATTTTTTTTTATGAATAATCCTTCCCTCAAAAAACAAATTAAAGGTTGTAAAATACTATTTTTACCAATCCTGTTTAAATAAAAAATCTCCGGGACATGTCAATTATCCACGTCAATACCAATTTCAATATTGATCTTGAATTTGAGGCTGCACCCTTTTACAAGCGCCTTTTCGCCTGGATGATCGACAGTTTTTTATTGATCATCTATATGGTGATGGCTATACGCTTTATAAATTCGATTGGGGAATCCGTAGCAGACCAAACCTATCATGCGCTGTTTATGATCGCCATTCTGCCTTTTTTTGTTTACCACCTTATATGTGAAATAACACTTAACGGACAAAGTATAGGGAAAAAAATTTTCGGGATCCGTGTGGTGAATGAAAACGGGGGCCAGCCGGGTAACGGCCAGTTTGTAATCCGCTGGCTGATCCGGACTTCTGATTATATGGTTTTGGTCATCATCCTGTTTGCCCCCTCGGCCGCGGCCAGCGGAGATTCCAATTTTTTCTGGCAGGTGGCCATCCCTTTTGGTCTGTTAACGGCAGATGTAATTCTTGTAAACAGTAAAAAACAGCAAAGGCTCGGCGATCTGCTAGCACACACCCTGGTGATCGATGCCACACGCAGTTCCTCTATTAATGAAACCGTATTTCTTGAAATTGAGAAAAATTATAAACCTTCATTTCCCCAGGTCATGCAACTGAGCGACAGGGACATTAACTCACTTAAAGGCATCCTGGATACGGCAAGAAAAAGACATGATTATGATCTTGCAGACATGGCCAGCGAAAAGATAAAGCGGCATCTTAAGATCGACACCACTTTATCTCCATTCGACTTTCTTGAAGTTTTGCTGAAAGACTACAATTATCTTTCTTCCAATTAAGCCATGGAATATCCTGCAATCAGGACCACAAAAAGCAGCAGGTACATCGCTACAATAATGATCACAAGAATTCCCAGGAAACGGAAATACCGTTTCAGGTTCAGAAATGATTCAATCAGTGATTGCTGATCATTTGCGGCCAGTGAAGTTTTCATCTGGTTGGCAAAACGTAAAAGAAACAGCAAGGGAAAAAACATGATGGTGATTATGATCAGTGTTACTACGATCATTACGATGCGCATCTGGCCCATCACACCTGATACATCAAAGTCCGATGAAGTTGTCGTCATCTGGTTGCTGAAGCCGATACCCAAGATACTGGCTACACCCGCCAGTGCCAGGAGGATGATGCCTGTAATTGAAAGAAATTTCGCCCATTTGGCCGTGTCTGATAAATGGGTTTTTGTCTCGGGATCGATATTAAGGGAAAATAAGGCCTGGTTGTCCTGCATAAATTTTGGTTTGGTATAAAAATACCATTCTGCAGTTGTTGATGAAAGTTCTTTTTAAAAATCCTTTTTCCCAGGCATCAATAGGCCCTTGCAAATAGCACTCTTTGTTCAGAAGGCTGCCCCGTTAAAATACATTTCCCAGCTTCCTTTTTGTTGTCCAGAGGAATGCAACGAATGGTCGCTTTTGTTTTTTCCTTGATCGTTTCTTCTGTTTCCGCGGTCCCATCCCAATGTGCAGACAGGAAACCACCTTTTTCATCCAGCAGTTCAACAAAACGATCCCAATCATCTACCATGGTAATGTGTGCATCCCGGTAGGTTTTGGCTTTGTTATATAAGTTCAATTGAATTTCGTCAAGCAACTGGCGGATCACTTCTGGCAAACCATCAAGCGATACGGTTTGTTTTTCCTTTGTATCTCTTCTTGCGATCTCTACCACGTTATTTTCAAGATCCCTGGCACCAAGAGCGATCCTCACAGGAATACCCTTCATTTCATACTCCGCAAATTTCCATCCTGGTCTTGCATTTTCATTATCATCATATTTTACACGAATGCCCATAGCTGTCAGTTCTTTCATGATCTGCGCAGCCTTTTCGCCTATTATCTGCTTTTGTTCATCCCCTTTAAAAATCGGTACGATCACCACCTGTTGAGGGGCGATCCTTGGTGGCATCACCAGCCCCTGGTCATCGCTATGAGCCATGACGAGTGCTCCGATCAACCTGGTACTTACGCCCCAACTGGTAGCCCAAACATATTCCTGCTTATTTTCTTTGGTTAGGAATTTTACTTCAAAAGCTTTGGCAAAATTCTGTCCGAGAAAATGCGAAGTGCCTGCCTGCAATGCCTTGCCGTCCTGCATCAGTGCTTCAATGCAATAGGTGTCTTCAGCACCGGCAAATCTTTCACTTATGGTTTTCACGCCTTTAATAACTGGCATGGCCATAAATTCTTCAGCAAATGTTGCATAAACATCCAGCATTTGCCGGGTTTCTGCCACAGCCTCTTCCGAGGTGGCATGTGCAGTATGTCCTTCCTGCCAGAGAAATTCCGCTGTTCTAAGAAAAAGTCTTGTGCGCATTTCCCATCGTACCACATTGGCCCACTGATTTACTAATAATGGAAGATCGCGGTATGACTGGATCCAGTCTTTATACGTATTCCAGATGATGGTTTCACTTGTTGGGCGAACGATCAGTTCTTCTTCCAGTTTTGCCTCCGGGTCCACAATCAAACCACCGCCATCGGGGTCGTTCTTCAGCCGGTAATGGGTAACCACTGCACATTCTTTTGCAAAACCTTCAATATGCGCCGCTTCCTTACTTAAAAAACTTTTAGGGATGAAAAGAGGAAAATAAGCATTTACATGGCCTGTATCCTTGAACATTTTATCAAGGGCATCTCTCATATTTTCCCAAAGCGCAAATCCATAGGGTTTTATGACCATACATCCCCTGACAGCAGAATAATCTGCCAATCCTCCCTTTATTACCAGATCATTGTACCATTGAGCATAATCTGCAGCCCTGGAAGTAATTTCCTTACTCATAATCTTGTGGTTGCGGTTGAATGTCGGAAATGAAAACCCACTGGAAAAAGTTTTTTTCGGACCTTTAGTTCAACACAGTTATAATTATATTTTGTTTAACAGCAAAATGTGGAATTTTACTGCGGTGGCAAAAGTAACATTAACCTTTAAATCATCTGCCATGAAATCTTATATACCATTTTTATCCCTCCTCATTCTTTTCACTAGTTGCACTACTGCATATAAATCCGGACAAACACCTGACGATGTTTATTTTTCACCTGAACGTCCACAGGAAGCGTATGTCAGAATTGAAAAGCAGGAAGAAAGCAATCGTTATGATGAAGCTGATTACCGTGATGACAGGTACCTGCGCATGAGAGTAAGAAACCGTCGCTGGTCAACCCTGGAAGATGATTATTTCTATTACTCTTACAGGCCTGTGTACTATGGCAATCCATACTTTTATAACAATCCATGGAACAGCCATCTTTACTGGAACCATTTGTATAATCCTTACTATAACAATGTAGTGATCATTAATCAGAAATCACCGACCTATAAAGGACCAAGGACTTTCAATATGAATGTTTTTAATAACCCGGGAGCCACTTCCACTACCAATCCAAAAGGAATAAGGGTAACATCGC
>MWWA01000190.1_pt1 | contig 18384 bp, 16 predicted proteins | sample 1047341 | NCBI WGS metagenome assembly MWWA01 (sample SAMN06349978, study PRJNA376086) | soil metagenome | isolation source: MS5-1 sample Antarctic (ecotone) soil | place: Antarctica | collected 2015-01-13
CTGTCACGACGTGCCAAGTAATCATTCACCGTTACTATATGCACACCTGCACTTGCTAATGCATTTAAATAAGCAGGTAAGGTAGATACCAGGGTTTTACCTTCACCCGTTGCCATTTCCGCAATCTTTCCTTCGTGCAAAACAATACCACCAATCAACTGCACATCGTAGTGAACCATGTTCCAAACAATTTCACCACCACCGGCCGTCCAGGTATTTTTGAAGGTTACTTTTTCACCATCAATGATGATGTGATTCTTTTGAATGGCAAGTTCTTTATCAAGTTCGGTTACAGTGGCTGTTAGCTCATTGTTTCCTTTAAAACGGCGGGCTGTTTCCTTTACAACGGCAAATGCTTCGGGAAGAATTTCTTTAAGAACTTCTTCTATTTTTTTATTGCGGTCTTTTTTTAATTTATCAACCTGCTGGTAAATATTGTCTTTGCCAATGAGGTCTTCAAAAGAAAGGTCATCTGCTTTTTTTGTAGTTTCTTCAATTTCTGCATCGATATCTTTTAGATGATCCTGTATGCGTTTTCTAAATTCTACAGTTTTGTTTCTTAGTTCATCATTAGAGATGGATTGATACTGGTCAAAAAATCCATTTATTTTAGAAACCATTGGTGTAATCACCCGCACATCTTTTTCCGATTTATTGCCACCAAAGATTTTTGATAAGAGTCCGATCATATATTAAGTTCTAAACTTTTTTATGGTTGATTTTATGAAAGATTGAAACGGAACAAATCAATATTCCCAACAATTATTTCAAGTTTAGTCAAAAAAGATGCTACAAGTTTTTGAAGCCATTTTGACATAGCCGTCAAAGATAAATTAATTTACCCTTTAGCTTTTGTCTTGTTCTTCTATAGCTTGTACAGAGGCTAATTTAGGTTTTACTTAACGAGAGCTGTTTACCTTTATCGCATGAGGAGAGTTCTATATCTATTCATGACAGCATTGGTCGTTATATGTTTTTATAGCTGCGAGGAAAAAGAAAAAACAGCTGTAGAAACTAACTTACCATTAAGTTCAATTTATTTAGACTACCAGGTTTGGGGTGAGGAAGGGAAGGAGTATGTTACTGTTTTAATAAGGCTTTTTGAGAATAATAATTTTAAAAAACCAATAGCACTACCTGCACCGGGATTTTTAGAACTGGACGGCCAGGTATTATCTGCCGACAGCAGTGCGATGGCCGGCTATTTTTATGAAATTCAATACCATGTTGATGATTTTAATGGCCTGCATAAAATAATAGTGGCAGATGCCAGGGGTAACCAGGCTTCGGAAGAATTTGAATTTTCATCTTTTTCTCTTTTGGAAGAACCCGGAATTATCAGGAAAAGAGAAGACCTGAGGCTGCCTATTCAAGGTTTAAAAGAAGGTGAGCTTGTAAGGGTGATCATGATTGATACCGTTTTTAGTACTACAGATATCAACAGGTTAGATACATTAAAGAACAATGAAATATTGATAGAAAGGCTGGCGCTCCGGGATGTAGCTTCCGGCCCCGTCAGTTTATTGCTTTTTAAAGAAGAGGAAGAACAGGTTTATGCTTCGGAATTGTATGGAGGTAAAAAAATGGTGACTTTTGGTTTAAAACGGGAGTTAGAACTTGTTGATTAAGTTTATAGTTCTAATGCAAAATGATGCGACGTTATATTAAAGCCATTGTTCAGGTACAACCTGTGTGCTGCAAATCTTTGAACCCCGCTATCCAAATGCACCGACTGGCATCTTGTTTCCCTGGCCTCATCAAAAACATATTTTAATAAAGCTCCCCCAAAACCTTTTCCCCTTGCCGTTGGCGCTGTTACCAGGTCGTCAATATAAATGCTTTTACCCCTATGCAATTGAGTCTCATAGCGATAACCGCAGCAGGATGCCACCTGGTCTTCATGCTTTATATATATCATTTTATAACCCTCATCCAGCATATGTAATATGAGTGCGAGATAGGTATCTTCTGTTAAATTGGGTCTTAGTTCTTTCATTACCTGCCAGCATGCAATAAAATCTTCTTTACTTAAAGCCTTGTGTACTTCCATACTGCAAAATAATCTAAAAGCATAAATGGTAATATTATGGTTAATTAACAACCCTGCCTTACCTTTGCCGGCCAAAATAAGTTCCGTTTAAAAAAGGAAGTCATCAGGTAGAATCATTGATCTATTTCCACCTTTAAACAGGTTTTGAAACTTTAAATTCAACTATGGCCGGTCAATTAAAAGAAGTTAGAAACAGGATTAAATCTGTTCAAAGTACGCAGCAGATTACAAAAGCCATGAAAATGGTAAGTGCGGCTAAACTGCGTCGTGCCCAGGATGCCATTGTACAAATGCGTCCCTATGCCAAAAAACTGCAGGAAATGCTGAGCAACATTATTACCAATACCGAGGTGGAAGGTGGCAATAAGTTAAGTGCAGAAAGACCAGTTGAAAAAGTTTTGATGATCGTCATTACTTCTGACCGTGGATTGGCCGGTGCTTATAATGCCAATGTTATAAAACTGACAAAGCACATCATCCGCGAAAAATACAGCAACCAGTCAGGCAAAGGCAATGTAACCATCTGGAGCATTGGTAAAAAAGGGTATGAGCATTTTGCAAAAAACAATTTTAAGGTAACGGATACTTATAAAGACATTTTCCTGAATTTAAAATTTGAAGCAGTACAACAAGCGGCGCAGGCAGCTGTTCTGGCTTTTCAGAACAAAGAGTTTGATGCCATTGAAATAGTGTATAGCGAGTTTAAAAATGCGGCAACACAAAGATTTGTGTCAGAACGTTTTTTACCTATTCCCAAATCTGAAAATGCAGGATCAACAACAAAAGCAGATTTTATTTTTGATCCCAATAAAGAAGAACTGATAGCGGAGCTGATGCCTAAAATTTTAAACACGCAATTGTTTAAAGCTGTTTTGGATGCCAATGCTTCGGAACATGGTGCCCGTATGACAGCAATGGATAAGGCAAGTGAAAATGCAAATGAGCTGTTACGTTCACTAAAAATTTCGTACAACCGTGCAAGGCAGGCAGCCATTACAACAGAATTGACAGAGATTGTAAGTGGTGCAGCGGCGTTGCAAGGGTAGAAGCCCCCTGTCCCCCCGTAGGGGAACTTAGGTGTTGCTTTTTTTATACTTATTTAATGTTCTTTAATTGCAAGGAGATAATTTGGTTACCGGCTTTTGTAATACTCTTAAACTTTTGTTGCGGCTGTCCCGATGAATTTCGTGATCGCACACTTGTACTTCCTTAATTCTATGAGCAAATAATCTATTAAAAATTATCTTTAAAGAATTATGTCTGCTAACGATAATATTGATGAAAATAGTTTTCCTCCTCGTGCAATAGGAGATCTCATTCCACACATTGAAGCTTTGATATTTGCTTCTGATAAGCCATTAACGAATGCGGAAGTAGCTGAATTACTGAACCAGGCTTTTGGGTTTATGGAAGATAAGGTGGAACAGGAACAGGTGGATGCAGCCATTGAAGGCATCGTTGAAAAATATGATACAGAATTTTATCCTTTTGAAGTGCGCCAGAGTGGTGGTGGCTGGCAGTTCTTAACCAAAAAAGATTTTCATAAAACAGTTGCACAACTGAATGGTGAAAAGTTTTTAAAAAGGCTTTCATCCGCTGCATTGGAAACACTTGCCATCATTGCCTATAAACAACCCATTACCAAAGGTGAAATTGAATCTATAAGAGGAGTGAGTTCTGATTATTCAGTTCAAAAATTACTGGAGAAAGAATTGATAATGATCAGCGGCCGCAATGAAAAAATGCCTGGTCATCCACTTATATATGTAACATCAAAAAGCTTTATGGATTATTTTGGAATCAACTCACCTGAGGATCTTCCAAAAATAAAAGAGGTGATGCCCGACCTGATCATTGAACCAACCATCATTAACCATACTGATTTTGAACAAAGTGATTTGCTTTCTGTTGCAGATGACGGAACATTGATTGCCAAAGAAGATGCAATTGAAGAAGGACATGTAAATGGACATAGTTTTGGAGAAGAAATGTTGCCTGGTGAAGAAGGGGATGAAGCAATTGATTTTGATGATGATGAAACTGAAGATGATGATATTGATTTTGATGATGAAGGTGAAAGTGTAAATTCAGATGATGTTTCAAATGAAGATCAGCCGGGTGATGCATCTTCAAATGACGAAGAAAGTGATGATGATTCTGTTGATTTTGACGACGAAGAAACTGATGATGATGATATTGATTTTGATGATGAAGATGAAAGTGTAGATTCAGATGATGTTTCAAATGAAGATCCGACAAGTGATGAATCTTCAAACGAAGAGGAAGAAAAGTAATTTCCAGCCAATAGATTTAAAATAGCAATGTCACAAAGTTTATCGAATACGCAACTGGTTGAACTGGCAGAAAGGTTCGGCACTCCACTGTATGTTTATCATGCAGAAAAAATTAAAGATCAATACGAAAGCTTGGAAAAAGCTTTTTCAGGTTGTAAAGCACGTTTTTTTTATGCCTGCAAAGCATTAACCAACATCAATATTCTAAAATACATCAACAGCCTTGGTGGCGGACTGGATTGCGTTAGCATTAATGAAGTTCGTCTGGGATTGAGAGCAGGTTTTAGCCCTGACAGAATTTTGTTTACACCCAACTGTGTTGATTTTGCAGAAATTGAAGAAGGTAAAAATGAAGGTGTCAATTTAAATATTGACAATATTTCTATTCTTGAACAGTTTGGAAATAAGTTTGGTAATTCCTATCCAATTTGTATTCGCTTTAACCCGCACATTATGGGTGGCGGACATTATAAAATGTCAACCGGGCATATCGACAGTAAGTTTGGTATCTCAGTACATCAAATGCGGCATATTGAACGCATCATTAAAACAACTGGCTTAAAGGTTACCGGTATTCACATGCACACCGGCAGTGATATAAAAGATGTCAATGTTTTTTTATCAGGGTTAGAGATCATGTTTGACCTGGCTACTCATTTTCCTGATCTTTCTTTTGTTGATTTAGGCAGTGGTTTTAAAGTTCCTTATCATGAAGAAGATGTGCAGACAGATGTCTTTTCTTTAGGAACAAAAGTGGCTGAAGCTTTTCATAAGTTTTCAAAAGAAAGAGGAAAAGAATTTGAAGTTTGGTTTGAACCGGGAAAATTTTTAGTAAGTGAAGCCGGGTATTTTATTGTAAAATGCAATGTTATTAAGCAAACAACTGCAACTGTATTTGCAGGTGTTAACAGTGGCTTTAACCATCTTATCCGTCCTATGATGTATGAAGCTTACCACCGCATAGAAAATATATCCAATCCATTTGGTAATCCAAGAATATATACCGTTGTAGGCAATATTTGCGAAACAGACACTTTCGCCTGGGACAGAAAGTTGAGTGATGTGAGGGAAGGCGATTATCTTGTATTTTATAATGCCGGGGCTTATGGTTTTGAAATGTCTTCCAACTTCAATTCACGCTTAAAACCTGCGGAGGTTTTGGTAAAAGATGGTGAAGCTTTATTGATCAGAAAAAGAGATGAATTTGAAGACCTGCTGAAAAACCAGGTGGAAGTGCTTTAGTGGTGAATGGTGAATTTGGTCAGTGGTGAATGGTCAATAGTGAAATTTCTTTTAGTTCCATCTGTTTTATAAATAAATAAAAAAAAGGTAAAAGTTGGGTATCAACTCTTACCTCTTCTGCAGACTTCAGACGTCAGACATCAGACATCAGACTTCTTACCTCGGACTTCTTTCTAAAATCCTTTTACCGTTATAGTTCTGGTGGTTTTAGAAGTGGTAGGAATACTTTGTCCCATCACTTCGGTTGTACCATCAGAAACAGTGGTTGAAGTTTTTTCTTTCATCAACCCCGACTTTCTGTCAACAATTATCTTACCTGTGGTTTTATCGTTTGATGTAATGGAAATTTCCATTCCCATCATTTCCTGCTTGCGTGAAATTTTTGCAGTTTCTGTATAATCAACAACAACATCATTCTCCCTGATGTCTGATAAAGTATAAATGAATTTGCTTTCGTTCAAAGAATCAGTCCAGGTTTCACCTTTTGAGATTTCGCGATTTGGTAAAATTTTCAAATCAGTAAAATCATTTACATTAGGAACCTGTAGTCCTTCTGCGTATTGAGCCATTGCTCCTGACATAGGATCGTTTGCATCTTTCTTTTCATTTGGATTATCGTCATCAGCTTTAACAGCAATAATTTTTCCTGTGTTATCAATGGTCATGGTGTATTTGTTCTTCAAAGATTTCTCTAAAGTTTTTCCGGCATCTCCCTTCATATCTTTTTCATTTTCAGAATCAAATGTTTGCGCTCCCATTGGAGAGTCAAAATTCATTTGAATTCTTTTTACTTTATGCTCCACTGTAGCATTACCATTGCTCACGTTTTCTATATCCAATGATCGCTCAATGGTAGTGTTTACATTCATTTCCATTTCCTGTCCCATCATTTCCTGGGTAACGATGGCTTTAATTTCAGAAACAACTTCAAGTTTTTTTCCTTTAGGAAAGTTAATTTGCCCATTTATTTTTTGTGCATTAAGATTGGCAATAAAAGCAAAGCTTACTAAGAAAAGTATGTATTTCATGATTTATATTAAGATGTTCAAAGTTGACGTTTTTTTTTAATTGAAGGATGCATGGCTTCTAATATGAATGTTAAATAAAGCTTTCAAAAGTTTGGCTTTCATAAGTTTGTATCTTTCAAATAAGATGAAATTCATTTTTATCCTTTTCTTTTTTCTGTCCATTACTGCCTTTGGAAACGATAGTACAAAACTGTATAATCCCAGGGCGAATGTTGAAAAAGATGTAGCCGCAGCCTTGCAAAAGGCAAAATTGGAGAAAAAACATGTATTGCTTCAAATAGGTGGTAACTGGTGTGTGATGTGTTATAGATTCAACAGCTTTATATTTTTAGATACCGCAATCAAAAAGCTTGTTGTTAAAAATTATGTTCTTTATCATTTAAATTATAGCAATGAAAATAAGAATTTGGCTTATTTGAAAAAACTGAATTTTCCACAAAAATTTGGTTTCCCGGTTTTGGTAGTACTAAATGCAGATGGTGAACTTATACATACACAGGATAGTACCCTACTTCAAAAAGGAAATGGTTATGATACTGAAAAAGTAAAAGATTTTTTAAGGAACTGGTCACCAACACCAATCATGGAAATGTTTTATAAAGATTAATTTTAAGCATGACTAATATTTTAAACGAAGCAGCAGGAAATCAAACTGCTGCTTTTTTTTCTATTATCAGGAATAAAACAAAATACAGGCTGTTCCTCTTAAAGAATCTACCCGCTGCTTATTTTTCCGGATTACAACTTGTACATGCAACCGAAGATGAATGCTCCATCACGATTCCTTATAAATGGTTTACTAAAAATCCTTTTCGCTCCACTTATTTTGCATGCCTTAGCATGGCAGCGGAGATGAGCACCGGTATTTTAGCGATGGCTCAAACATATAAAAGAAAGCCAGCTGTTTCCATGCTGGTTGTGGGTATAGAAGGAAAGTTTCATAAAAAAGCAACGGGCATTACTAAATTTATTTGTACTGATGGTAGCAGGATTAAAGAAGCCGTGGATAATGCAATCATCTTACATCAATCAACATCTGTAAAAGCTCATTCCATTGGATATAATAACCAGCAGGAAGTAGTTGCTGAATTTTGGATAACCTGGTCTTTTAAAGCTAAAAATTAAATGAACTAAGTTTAAGGGTATAATTAAGAAGCATTATGAAGATTTCATTTCATGGAGCGGCACGTACGGTAACAGGTTCTAAACATCTCGTTACACTTAAGAATGGAAAAAAGATTTTACTTGATTGTGGAATGTTTCAGGGTATGGGAATAGATACAGATGCCATGAACCGGGATTTTGGATTTAATCCTGCTGAAATAGATGTATTAATCTTATCACATGCGCATATAGATCACAGTGGGTTAATTCCAAAGCTGGTAAAAGATGGTTTTAATGGTAAAATATTTTGTACTAATGCTACTGCTGATTTGTGCAGGTTATTACTAATGGATTCTGCCCAGATACAAATGAATGATATAAAATATAGTAATAAAGGCAGGCTGGCAGATAATAAACCATTATTATCTCTATTATTTAACAAGGAAGATGCAGAAGCAGCACTAAAACTTTTTGAAGAGAGAAATTATCAAACCTGGTTTTCTGTAACAGAAGGTGCAGAAGTTTTATTCACAGATGCAGGGCATATTGTAGGTAGTGCATGTGTACACTTACGTATAAAAGAAGAAGGTAAGCAAAAGCAAATAAGTTTTAGTGGCGATATAGGAAGATATAAGGATGTAATATTAAAATCTCCTGAAGTTTTTCCGCAGGCTGATTATATTATACTTGAATCAACTTATGGAAATTCTTTACATGATCCCATACAACAAACAGTTGATCTTTTATTAGAGTGGGTTGAAAGAATTTGTATTAACAAAAAAGGAAAACTCATATTGCCGGCTTTTAGTTTAGGAAGAACACAGGAGCTTTTATATACTTTTAACCAGCTGGAACTTGAAAAACGGTTGCCGGATATTCAATATTATTTGGATAGCCCCTTAAGTATTGCAATTACTCAAATCGTAAAAAATCATACAGAGCATTATAATAAAAGCTTTCAAAAAGTGTTACTTCAGGATGAGGATCCTTTTAAATTTAAAGGCTTACAATTCACTAAATCGGTTGAAGAATCTAAGTTGTTGAATTTTAAAAATAGTTCTTGTGTTATTATATCTGCAAGTGGTATGGCTGAAGCAGGTAGAATAAAGCATCATATCAGCAATAATATTGAGAACTCAAGAAATGGTATTTTAATGACTGGATATTGCGAACCCAGATCATTGGGAGGGAGGTTATTAGCAGGGGCAAAAGAAGTTGGCATTTTTGGATTAACGCACCAGGTAAATGCTGAAGTGGGAAGCATAAGAGGTATGAGTGCTCATGGTGATTATGAAGATATGAGCCAGTGGCTTGCATGTCAGGACATACCCTCTGTTAAAAAAATGTTTTTAGTGCATGGTGAATATGATGTGCAGGTTGATTTTCAAAACTGGTTGTTAAAGAAAGGATTTGGTGATGTAGAAGTGCCGGCCCGGCACCAGGAGTATGGCTTGCGTTAAAGAAATGCCTATTCACAAGCCGTTAATAATCCAGCAGTATATTTTTGTGCACCGGATCCGGCAAAAAATATTTACGAGTTTACTTTTGCTTGCTATAAAGCCCCGCTCATGATTTTTTAATCACTTGATGCGGGGTTTTTTGTTTTAAAATTTTTTGGCGGCAACTTGGTGTGCTCCTATCTTTGCACTCCTTAAAAAGACGCCGCGTTCGTCTAAGGGTTAGGACACCACCCTTTCACGGTGGTGATACGGGTTCGAATCCCGTACGCGGTACAAAAGCCTTGCATTATTTGCAGGCTTTTTTTATTTATGGTCACTGTATATGTCATAGAAAGTTTAACGGATAAAATCAGGTATACGGGAATGGCATTAGACGCAGATAAAAGATTAAAAGAACATAATGCAGGGAAAAATCGTTTCACTAAAGGACATCTACCGTGGAAGATTATTTACACAACTGTTTTTCCTGATTGGGCAACTGCCAGGGTACATGAAAAATATCTGAAAACATCAGCAGGCAAAAAATGGTTATTACAATTTTTAAGATCAGGTGGTGATACTGGTTCCCTGCCTGCGTGACGCAGTCAGGCAGGGAATCCCCTGTCTACCGACAGGCAGGCGTACGCGGTACAAAAGCCTTGCATTATTTGCAGGCTTTTTTTTATTTTTATTAAGTGCCCTTCAATGGTTTTCTTCTTAATTCTAATTCAACGAACTTAACGGGCAACAATATGAATAAAAATCTTTTTACACAGAGTGCAGTTGAAGGCATGGTGCAGAGAATTGAAAAGCTTCAACCTGAAACATACCCGCAGTGGGGTAAAATGAATGCCACAGAAATGTTGTTGCATTGCAACAGCATACATGAAAGATTATTAACTCCGGCTACCGCGTCAGGTAAAAGAACATCTCTTAAACAATTATTGATTCGTACAGTAGTTCTTTATGTAATGCCTCATTATCCTAAAAATGTAACAGCTCCAAAACCGCTACAGGTGAGTGGTAAAATATCGGTGACAGAGTTTGAGAATCAAAAAGAAAAATGTCTTCAATTACTCCATCAATTCTTACAACACAACCAGGAAGTGAGTCATTACCATCCTTATTTTGGAAACCTCAATACAAATGAGTGGGGACGTACAAGCTGGAAACATCTTGATCACCACCTAAGGCAATTTGGTGTATAAGATTTTTAAATACAAAAAAACAGCTAAGGGTTATACTAAATTGTTTTTTTACTAAACAAACTTATCTTTTAAGAAATAATTCTTTATGCAGGCATTTCTTTTAGAAATAAATTGGAAAGTGTTGTTGCTTGGTGAGGAGCAGTGGTCATTTATAATAGAAACGGTTTTTCGCACCACAGTCATGTTTTTATTTATTCTTTTAAGTTTACGTTTTTTAGGTAAGCGGGGTATAAAGCAATTATCTGTATTTGAACTGGGGGTGATTATTGGATTAGGTTCCGCTGCAGGCGATCCCATGTTTTATAAAGATGTAGGACTTCTGCTTGGGTTTATAGTGCTGTTCGTAATTGTGGGACTTTATAAAATAGTAACCTACTTCATTAATAAAAGTGAGGCTTTTGAACAGTTTGTAGAAGGTAAACCAACTTATGTTGTTACTGAAGGCAAAATTCTGATTCAAAATTTTAAAAAAGAACCCATTGCCAGGGATGAACTTTATATGCAATTGCGACTCAACGATGTATCTCATTTGGGGCAATTAGAACAGGTTATTTTAGAAACAAATGGTGAACTGAGTGTTTTGTTTTATGATAATGAAGAAGTAAAATATGGTTTTCCCATCTTGCCACATTTATTAAATGAAAATTTTAAAAATATTCCTACAGAAGATGTTTATGCTTGTTCTAATTGTGGGCATACTTTAACACTTCAACCATCAGTAGAAATATGTTGTACTAATTGCAGCAAAAAAATTTGGATCAAAGCAATCAATAAAAAGAGGATTGATTAAAATTTAATTAATGTAGGTAATAAAGCTCATCTATAAACATGTCTTATCATTAACATGGATTAAGAAGTGTTTGTATTAATTTTGCACTCACAAATCCTGGAAAGCAGGAGTATTTATTAGCTATTAATTATTTGCCGTGGTTTTTGTTATTGTATTTTTTATTGCACATTGGTATTTGTCACTTTTTTCCCAGACTTTTTTTCTACACAGGTATGCTGCTCATAAAGCTTTTACCATGAATACATTTTGGGAAAAATTCTTTTTTGTATTTACTTACATCACACAGGGATCTTCTTATTTAAGCCCAAGGGGGTATGGCATCCTGCACAGAATGCATCATGCATATACCGATACAGAATTAGACCCACATTCACCAACGTACGATAAAAATTTATTTGCCATGATGTGGCGTACTAAAAAAGTATATACAGGTATACTTGATGGTACCATACAACCAGAAGAAAAATTCACTAAAAATGTTCCCCAATGGAAATGGTTTGATATATGGGCAAGTGGATGGGTTTCCCGCGTTCTTTGGATAGCAATATATGTTTGGTTATATGTAATGTTTGCTCCCTCTCTTTGGTTTTTACTTTTAGTACCTGTTCATGCTGTAATGGGTCCGTTGCATGGTGTTATTATTAACTGGTTTGCACATAAATATGGAGAGGTGAATTTTGAAACAGATAATACTTCTAAAAACTTATTCAAGCTTGATATTTTAATGTTTGGAGAAGGATATCATAACAATCATCATAAATACCCTTCCAAATCTAATTTTGCTGCAGCAAAAGGTGAGTTTGACCTTTGTTACCCTTTTATAATAGCGCTTGATAAAATAGGTATTATAAAGATCAACAGGAACAAGCCGGTGCTTGAAACATCCAATAGCTTCTAAGAAATAATTAAAGTACCCTTAATGGGCACTTTATTAGTATGTTACTTCCATCTCCTTTAGTGATGCAAATTTTTTCAATAACTGTATTGGAACAAGAGCATACTGAGAATTAGTTGATATTTCCTTATTCAAATCCTGCATTGCAAATTCTATTAAAAACGTTTCCAGCATTATTTGCAAATCTTCTTTCTCTTTAGGAATCAATGGGCTTCCTTCTACCTCTTTTAAATAAGATTTTATAAAGAATCCACTCATAAAATGAGCCCAAAAATTAGCAAATGGCAACAGCTTATCAAGATCTTCTTTTTGAACGTGATTGGTATTTATAAATCCTTCATGCGCTACGTAATAAAAAGACCTGATCATGGATGCTACATCACGTAGTGGAGAACGTTTTAACCTTCTTTCGCTATAGCTGCGGTGATTGCGTCCGCCAAAGTTGGTAATAGATACATCCCTGCCGGTATACAATACCTGTTTTAAATGATATTTACCATGTATTCTTATTTTCCATACATCAAGTTTTTTTTGATAAATTCTTTTTAATTGTGCCAGTATGTTTTCCTTGGCAGGTAATATAGCTTCAAGCTCGTGTTTCAAGGTCTCAGAAATATTGATATTATTTTTCTCCAGCAGCTGGAAAGTTTCCCTTACCAGGGCCTGCATAGAAGAATAAAGTGACCGTTGGTAGTGCAATGAATATTCTTCAGGTAAAAATTCAACTAAATGTGTATCTGAAGCAAGCATTAAATGCAATTCAGCTGTTCTTTTCCCCAATAATTCAGCTTGTTCTGCTGCATTGGAACCAAGTACTTCCTGCATAGATGCCGGCAACCTGTCAAATGAAACTGGTGCAACAAGTGTTCCCTTTAAATCATAAGGGTTGTAATTTTCTATTTTATTCGCAAGTAATCTTTCAATATAATTATTAATACGGTCCAGCATAAATATTCTTCCGTCACCATGATTCTGTATCATCATTTGCATCATACCTAATACTACGGTTCCTTTATCATATTTCCATTCTATAGATCCTGTAAAAGCAGGTACATGTTCAAATTTTTTATCAATACTTAAATACCTGATTATTTCAAGATCCGGATTCATGGTGAGATCTACTTTTCTATACATTTTCAGGAAAAAACTACTGTCATATGTTATAGAAGTATGTGCTTTTTCAATTGAATACACCCGTGACCTGGTAAAGGCATGCATTTGTGCATAATTTTTTACAATGTCATTGGCTTCAAAATGTATTACTGCCGATCCTGGAGCTATACTATAACCGGCAGCCATCTTTTTCAAAAGATCCTGCTGTACTTCTTCAACAAATAATGCATCGCATAAAATACCGCGGTTAAGGTTTACATCAATTTCAGCCACTACTGACTCGGGATAATAATCATAAATTTTTCTTGCGGGTTCATCTTTTAAAAATATAACCGGTAAATGATATGTTTCTGGCAAACCACTTTCAAAGGCAACTTCAATTAATAAAAAATATACCTCATTTTTTTCAACTGGTATGGTTGCATAATCCAAAATAGAAAAACTGAATATTTTCCGGTTTTTATTTCCAAACCATTTTGCTTTTAAAAAAAAATTTATGAGTACATCCTGCTGAAAATGCTCTGATGAAGCTCCTGAAAATAATTCCGGAATAGCATTTACTTTAAGCAGGGAAAGTTTATGGTCTTCATTAGAATGTTCATGTACCTTTTCCAAAGCAAACCAATGAAAGGAGTGAGGTGCCAGTGTAAAGAAATAGGGTGCATCTGGTTTTATAACAGGGAAATGATTTTTACTGAATACCTCTAACAGGTTATAACCTTTATAATCTATTAAGTCTACTTCAGCAGGCTGAGAATGTTTTGAAAGATTAACTATAATAAACAAAACTTCATTTTCATGCGTTCGTGTAAATGCTAATACTTTAGGATTTTCAACATGCAGAAATTTTAGGTCACCCCTACTGAATGCTTTGTACTTTTTACGCATGTTGATGATGCGTTTCATAAACCAAAATAAAGAAGAGGTGTTTTTTCTTTGTGTTTCTACATTCACAGTTTCATAGTGATACTCGGGGTCTAGTATTGTAGGCAAATACAGACTTTGTGGATTGGCTGTAGAAAATCCTGCATTTCTGTCCGGCGACCATTGCATTGGAGTACGTACTCCATCTCGGTCTCCCAAATAAAAATTATCACCCATACCAATTTCATCACCATAATAAACTACGGGAGTTCCCTGTAAAGAAAAAAGTAATGAATTCATCAACTCAATCTTTCTCCTGTTATTCTCCATTAAAGGTGCTAATCGATGACGTATGCCAAGATTAATCTTAGCTTTTGGATCTTTAGCATATACCTTATACATATAATCCCTTTCTTCATCCGTCACCATCTCTAATGTAAGTTCATCATGATTACGTAAAAAGATTGCCCATTGGCATGATTCAGGAATAGCAGGCGTTTGATCAAATATATCTGTGATAGGATACCTGTCTTCCATTTGTAATGACATGAACATGCGGGGCATTACTGGAAAATGATAATTCATATGGCATTCATCACCATCACCAAAATAAGATGCAGAATCTTCAGGCCACATATTTGCTTCGGCAAGAAAAACCGTACGCGGGAAATGGTCATCAATATGTTTCCTGAGTTTTTTAAGAAATGCATGTGTCTCAGGCAAGTTTTCTCCGTTTGTACCATCTCTCTCAAAAAGATAAGGAACAGCATCAAGCCTGAAACCATCAACACCCATAGCACACCAATAATCAAGTACTTTAAAAACCTCTTCCTGCACCAGTGGGTTATCGAAATTTAAATCGGGCTGATGATGAAAAAACCTGTGCCAGTAATATTGTTGTGCAACAGGATCCCAACTCCAGTTAGATGCTTCAAAATCCTGGAAGATAATTCTGACATCTTTGTATTTTTCGGGGTCGTCGGACCAAACATAAAATTCTCTTTCAGGTGAACCCTTTGGTGCACGGCGGGCCTTTTGAAACCACTGATGCTGGTCAGAAGTATGATTTAATACCAACTCAGTAATGACTTTCAATTTTCGTTTATGAGATTCTTCCAGGAGAAGTTTAAACTGTTCTATATTTCCGTACCTGGGATTAATACTGTAGTAATCAGCAATGTCATAACCATCATCTTTTAACGGTGAAGGATAAAAAGGCAAAACCCAAATAGCAGTTACACCAAGTTCTTGCAGGTAATCAAGCTTTTCAATCAATCCTGTAAAATCTCCCATTCCGTCACCATTACTGTCTTTAAAAGCTTTTATGTGAAGCTCATATATAATTGCGTCCTTATACCAATATTTGTCGTCTGTAAATGCTGCCATAGTTTCTAATTTCCTTTCTAATGAAGTGTAATTTATTAAATGTTTTGGCGATAGATATTTTAATAGCAGTTATCAAACATCAGCTTCAAAAATTTGGCCATACTTGATATATGGCCATCACAATTTATTTAAGACTTCTATTTATTTAAAAATTTCAATTGATCTTAAATAGCTTGTTTAACAATTAATCACTTATTGTTACCTTCGCCCCGCAATAAAAAAAATAAAAGATTATGTCTGTTAAAGTTGCCATTAATGGCTTTGGAAGAATAGGACGCCTGGTTTATCGTCAGATTTATAATATGGAAGGGATTGATGTGGTTGCTGTAAATGATTTAACCAGCCCAAAAGTATTAGCACATTTATTAAAATACGACACAGCACAGGGAAGGTTTGATGTTGATGTGAAATCAACTAATAATTCTTTGAATGTGGATGGCGATGAAATTATGATCTATGCAGAAAAAAATCCTGCAGATATACCATGGGGTAAACATGAAGTGGATGTTGTTTTGGAATGTACCGGATTTTTTACTGATAAGGAAAAAGCAGAAGCTCACATTAAAGCAGGAGCAAAAAAAGTGGTTATATCTGCACCTGCAACAGGCGATCTGAAAACTATTGTTTTTAATGTTAATCATGATATTCTGGATGGTAATGAAACAGTAATTAGCTGTGCTTCCTGTACTACAAATTGTTTAGCTCCTATGGCACAGGTGCTGGAAGAAAAGTTTGGAATAGCAGCAGGTTTAATGACTACTGTTCATGCATATACTAATGATCAGAATACCCAGGACTCCCCACATCCAAAGGGCGATTTGAGAAGAGCAAGAGCTGCGGCACATAATATTGTTCCAAACAGCACTGGTGCTGCAAAAGCTATAGGTTTGGTATTACCCAGTTTAAAAGGAAAGTTGGATGGAACAGCGCAACGGGTTCCAATCTTAACCGGCTCGTTAACAGAACTTACTGTAGTACTCAATAAAAAAACCACAGTTGAAGAAATAAATGGAGCCATGAAAGCTGCAGCAAATGAAAGCTATGGTTATAATGAAGATGAAATTGTAAGCAGTGACATTATTGGTATTAGTTATGGAAGTTTATTTGATGCTACGCAAACAAAAGTTCAAACAGTAGGAGATACACAAATAGTTAGAACAGTCAGCTGGTACGATAATGAAATGAGTTATGTTTCTCAACTGGTACGTACTGTTCACTACTTTGCGAAGCTGATAAAATGATCATAGAATTGTTTTAATTTATTTATTATTGATATTTTTTAAGGCTTTCGCAGAGGAAGCCTTTTTTACTCTAAATAAGAAAGCATGTCAAAATTTTCTTCTTATAATTTCTCCGGTAAAAAAGCATTAATAAGAGTAGATTTTAATGTACCCTTAGATGATAAATATCAAATAACTGATGACAATAGAATTACAGCAACAATACCAACAATTAAAAAGGTATTAGATGATGGTGGATCTGTCATTTTAATGTCTCATTTTGGAAGACCAAAAGAGGGTCCTGCTGAAAAATATTCATTAAAACACCTCGTTGAGCATATAAGTTCTTTATTGGGAACAAAGGTTGATTTTACAGCTGACTGTATTGGAGATGAAGCTGTAGCCAAAGCTAAAAATTTAAAACCGGGTGAGGTGCTTTTGCTGGAAAACCTTCGGTTTTATAAAGAAGAAGAAAAAGGTGATGAAGCATTTGCAAAAAAACTGGCAGCACTAGGAGATGTTTATGTAAATGATGCTTTTGGTACTGCCCACAGGGCTCATGCATCAACAGCTGTTATAGCTCAATATTTTGCACCGGAAGAAAAGATGTTTGGTTTAGTAATGGAAAGCGAAATAAAAGCAGCTGAAAAAATATTACGAGAAGCAGAAAAGCCATTCACAGCTATTATAGGTGGAGCAAAAGTTTCAGACAAAATTTTAATTATTGAAAATTTACTGGATCGTGCTGACAATATTATTATAGGAGGTGGTATGGCTTATACTTTTGAAAGAGCCTGTGGAGGTAAAATTGGAAATTCGCTGGTTGAAGAAGATAGAATAGATACGGCATCCGAATTATTAAAAAAAGCAGCTGAAAAAGGTGTACGAATTCATTTGCCGACAGATTCAATTATTGCAGATAAATTTTCTGAAGATGCATCTGTATCTTCTGCGTTGAGCAATACTATTCCTGATGATTGGATGGGATTGGATATTGGTGCATTGGCTTGCGAAACATTCACTAAAGTCATTCATGATTCTAAGACCATATTATGGAATGGTCCCATGGGTGTTTTTGAAATGGAAAAATTTCAGAATGGTACAAAAGCTATTGCAAAAGCTATTGCTGAAGCAACGGAAAATGGAGCTTATAGTTTAGTCGGCGGTGGTGATAGTGTAGCTGCAGTTAATAAATTTAATTATGCTGATAAAGTAAGTTATGTATCAACCGGTGGTGGCGCTATGCTGGAGTTTTTTGAAGGCAAAGAGTTACCGGGTATAGCAGCAATTACAAAGTAATATCATTCGAATTAGTCATTTATATATAATCTTTATTAATTCAACTTCGTAGCAATCAATTAATTTTAAGTTCTTAAAACAAAAATCAATATGAGAGGTTTATCAATGCCTTTGATCATTATCCTCGGAATTCTGGTAGTTCTGTTATTTATGGGATGTGGCCAATACAATACATTAGTACAGAAAGATGAGAATGTAAAAAAGGTATGGAATAATGTGCAATCGCAATACCAGAGGCGTGCAGATCTGATTCCAAACCTGGTAAATACCGTCAGGGGAGAAGCCGCTTTTGAACGAGGTACATTAAATGATGTAATCAATGCAAGAGCAAGGGCAACATCTACACAGATCAGTCCTGAAAATTTAACTCCTGAAAATATTCAAAGATTTCAGCAGGCACAGGGACAGTTAAGCAGCTCATTAAGCCGTCTATTGGTTACTGTTGAGCAATA
>MWWA01000191.1_pt1 | contig 18350 bp, 15 predicted proteins | sample 1047341 | NCBI WGS metagenome assembly MWWA01 (sample SAMN06349978, study PRJNA376086) | soil metagenome | isolation source: MS5-1 sample Antarctic (ecotone) soil | place: Antarctica | collected 2015-01-13
TCGCGGCAATTCACTCCGAACCTAGCGGCAATTCACGCTGTGCCCCTCCGTGCCTCGGTGCCTCCGTGGTTCAAGATTGCTTCCTCGTTCCTCCTATCAATATCGTCCTTCGAGCCTTTGCGCCTTCACGGCAATTCACTCCGTACCTATCGGCAATTCACGCTGTGCCCCTCCGTGCCTCGGTGCCTCCGTGGTTCAAGATTGCTTCCTCGTTCCTCCTCTCAATATCGTCCTTCGAGCCTTTGCGCCTTCGCGGCAATTCACTCCGTACCTATCGGCAATGACTTAAGCTACGGTAGTTTAAAAAACATCCCAATAATCAAACCACCACATTTACCATCTTTCCCTTTACAAAAATAAATTTCTTTACAGGCTTGCCTTCGAGCCATTTCTGAACAACAGGATGTGCCAGCACCAGTTCCTGTACAACATCCTGCGAAGCATCAAGCGACAACATGATCTGCGTTCTTAATTTTCCATTGATAGATACCGGGTATTCTTTTGAAGTTTCCACCAGGAGCGCCGGATCGTATTTTGGAAAAGAAGCATCAATGATCGATTCACTGTTTCCCAAAGCCTGCCATAATTCTTCGCTGATGTGGGGTGCATAGGGCGCCAGTAACACAAGCAATTGTTCAAGTATTTCTTTTTTATGTGACTTCAGATCGGTGAGTTCATTCACGCAAACCATGAAAGCACTTACCGCCGTATTATAGGAAAACCTTTCCGTATCCTCTTCAATTTTCTTTATGGTTTTGTGCAGTACTTTTAATTCACCGGCATTTGGCTTTTCATCTTTTACAATCAGTCCCTGGTCATTATAAAACAGCCTCCATAATTTCTTCAGAAACCTGTGTACACCCTCTATGCCTTTTGTATCCCAGGGTTTACTCATTTCCACCGGGCCAAGGAACATTTCATACATACGGAAAGTATCAGCGCCATAGCGTTCCACAATGTGATCGGGATTGACCGTATTCACTTTGCTTTTACTCATTTTTTCCACCTCAACACCACAGATATATTTTCCATCTTCAAGGATGAATTCAGCCTGTGCATAGTCTGGCTTTGATCGTTTAAAAGCTTCAGTATCCAGCTCCACTCCGTCAACAATGTTAACGTCCGCATTCAATGCATCCACTTCATACTGGTCTTTGATTCCGGCAGATACATAAGTTTGACTGCCTCTTATCCTGTAAACAAACCTGGAAGAACCCTGGATCATACCCTGGTTCAACAACTTCCTGAAAGGTTCATCAAATGAAATGAATCCAAGGTCATAAAAAGTTTTAGTCCACATGCGGCTGTACAGCAGGTGCCCAACTGCATGTTCCGTTCCTCCAACATAGAGATCTACCTGGTTCCAGTAATCGCTCCATTTCCTGTCGCAAAAACTGTCGGTATTTTTTGGATCCATGTATCGAAGAAAATACCAGGAAGAACCTGCATATCCAGGCATGGTGTTGGTTTCCAGTTGCTGTTCAACCCATGAAGGAATGTTGGCCAGCGGGCCTTCACCTTCCGGACCCGGTTTATAGCTTTCCACGAATGGAAGTTCGAGTGGAAGTACCGATGCGTCAAGTGGATGCGCGATTCCATCGATCCATTTAATAGGAAAGGGCTCGCCCCAGTAACGCTGCCTGCTGAATGCAGCATCGCGTATTTTATAATTTATTTTTCTTCTTCCGATGCCCATTGTTTCCAGCCTGCTGATCACAACGTCAACTGCATCCTTCATCACCATACCATTCAAAAATCCACTGTTCGACAATACAGCTTCTTTGGTGGCATTGGCTTCTTCCCCATTATAATGCTCACCAATGATATTGGTGATCGAAAGATCAAAATGCTTTGCAAATTTGTGATCTCTTTCATCACCACTTGGTACGGCCATGATCGCACCGGTACCATAACCAGCCAACACATATTCTGATATCCAGACCGGTATTTCCCTCTGATCAAATGGATTGATGGCATAAGCACCTGTAAATACGCCAGAGATCTTTTTTTCCGCTATGCGCTCCCGCTCACTCCTGTTGTTTACATATTCAATATAATCCGCTACTGCTTTTTTTTGTGCGCCTGCAGTGATCTTTTCAACCAGTTCATGTTCTGGTGCAATCACCATGAAGTCTACACCAAAAATGGTATCAGGCCGCGTGGTGTACACTTTTAACTTTAATGAATCATCAGATGTGTGCCTGATTTGAAAACTGATCTCTGCACCTGAGCTTTTTCCAATCCAGTTGCTTTGCATTTCCTTCATCGCCTCACTGAAATCCACGGAATGCAATCCATCCAGCAATCTTTCCGCGTATTCTGTAATGCGCAGATACCACTGGCGCAGCTTTTTCTTTACTACAGGAAAGCCACCACGCTCACTCACACCATTGATTACTTCATCATTGGCCAGTACGGTGCCCAGCGCTTCACACCAGTTCACTTCACCAATTCCGCAATAAGCCACGCGGTATTCCATCAATATGGATGCCCTGGTAAAAGCATCAAAATTTTTCCATTCTGCGGCAGAAAAATTGTTCTTCCCGCTGCCAGGTACGAGGTATTGTGTGTTTGGAAAAGGATGTCCTGTATTTCCGTCTTCTTCAAAAATTTTGAATAGGATTTCGATTTTTTCTGTTTTCTGAAGCTTCCTGTTGTACCAGCTGTGAAACAACTGGAGAAACAGCCATTGGGTCCATTTATAATAAGCAGGATCGGATGTATTCACCTGTCGTGACCAGTCGTAACAAAATCCAATTTTATCCAGCTGCGCCCTGAATGTGGCCATGTTCTTTGCTGTACTAACAGCAGGATGCACACCATGCTCAATGGCATATTGCTCTGCGGGTAATCCGAAAGCATCATACCCCATAGGATGCAGCACGTTAAAACCTTTTAGCCTTTTATACCGTGAAAAAATATCAGAAGCAATATAACCGAGCGGATGACCGACATGTAAGCCCGCGCCACTGGGATAAGGGAACATATCCAGCACATAGAATTTTGGTTTGGTAGATGCATTGGGCACTTCATAAATACGGGAGGTTTCCCACTGCTGCTGCCATTTCTTTTCTATTTCCCGAAAATTATACTCCATTTCAAATTGCTGGTTTTGATGTTGACTGACGAATGAACATAAATCTGTTAGCTCCTGGTGAAACAGGCAATATTCAGATACTGCAATCGTTAGAGAATCGCAAAAATAGCAGTTTCAGCTTTTAAATTTTTGCAAAAGCAACTGCCAGCCTGAATGCTAAGCACCAATCCTTTACTTTTGTTCACATCTAAAATCTGATTCATGGCTCAATCAAGCAAAGCTTCAGCTAGACGGGGAAAACCATCCTATGTTATGTCCATTATCGGTGTTACCCTGGTTCTTTTTCTTTTGGGTATTGTGGGTTGGTTGGTAATCAATGCCAATAAACTTGGAGATTATTTTAAGGAGAACGTTGAAGTGAGAACGTTTTTACGTGGCGAACTTTCGGCAAAAGACAGTGCCAGCCTGATTGAATACATCGCCTCGAGGCCCTACGTGAATAGTTATGAATTTTTGACAAAGGAAACGGCAAAACAGAAATACATTGATGAAGGCAACGAGGACTGGAACAAAGTGCTGGATTACAATCCCCTGCCCAACAGCATCAACTTCAGGTTAAAAAAAGAATATGTGAATGTAGATACGCTTGAAGCCATTAAGGCTGATCTCGAGCAAAACATGCATGTTACCGATGTACAATACCAGCGTGCCCTGGTTACCACGCTTGACCGGAACATACGGCAGGTAAGCATCGGCCTGTTGATTATCGCCATACTGATCGCTGTTTCGGTGATCTTTCTTATAGACAATACCATCCGTCTTGCGATGTTCAGCAACCGGTTCCTCATTAAAACCATGCAAATGGTAGGCGCCACACGCTGGTTTATTGCAAAGCCGCTCAATATCAAGGCCGTTATCAATGGAGCCATCAGCGCTGTAATCGCCATAGCACTGGTGTATGCGGTGATCCTGGCCACCAGGAATTTTCTGCCGGAACTTGCTGCCCTGCATGATACCAACCTGATGCTGGTATTGTTTGTGGCCCTGCTGATCATTGGTATTTCCATTTCGGTTTTCAGCACTTACAGGAGTGTGTTGAAATACCTTAAAATGAAACTTGACGACCTGTATTGATCTCTTTTCGGGTTCAAAACTTCAAAACGGCAGCTTTGAACCCGAAAACTTTTATTATTTTGCCGCCTTATAAGCTCAATTCATGAAAGACAAAAAAGCCATTCCGGTTAGGAAAAAAGATCCTGCAGGCGTATTACCACTTTTTGAAAAAAGAAATTATACCTGGATGCTGATCGGGGCAGGACTGATGATCCTTGGCTTTTTACTCATGGCCGGTGGAAGAAGTGAAGACCCTAATGTTTTTAACCCAGATGAGATCTATGGCACCCAACGGATCACGATCGCTCCCCTGCTGATTCTTGCAGGACTTGTTATAGAGATCATTGCTATTTTCCGCGAACCTAAAAGGGGATAATAAAATTCCGGATGACAATTATTGAGGCTATCATCATTGCCATTGTTGAAGGCATTACTGAGTTTCTTCCTGTATCCTCCACCGGTCATATGATCATCGCCAGTACGCTGCTCGGGATCAGTGAAGATAATTTTACCAAGCTTTTTGAAGTAGCGATCCAATTAGGTGCTATCATGGCGGTAGTAGTACTTTACTGGAAAAAATTCTTTGATTTCAGCAGGTGGCAGTTCTATGCAAAACTTGTTATTGGAGTAATACCAGCTTTGATCCTGGGATTTTTATTTAACGACCAGATCGATGAAATGTTGGAAAGCCCCCTGGTTGTTGCCATCAGTTTACTGCTCGGAGGAATCATTTTATTATTCATTGATAACTATTTCCAGAAACCTGTTGTTGAAAAAGATGAACAGATCAGTTTTCTAAAAGCATTTATTATTGGATGCTGGCAGGTGCTGGCGATGATCCCCGGAGTTAGCAGAAGCGCCTCTTCTATTATTGGTGGTATGCAGCAAAAATTAACCAGGAATCTTGCGGCTGAATTTTCTTTTTTTCTGGCAGTGCCCACCATGTTTGCCGCTGCCGCTTATTCCATCTTCCTAAAAAACTGGAAGAATGGGGGCGAAGAAATCAAAGGTTATGAAATGATCATGCAAAGCCAGCAGAATATGGTGGCATTTATCATTGGCAATGTAGTCGCTTTTATTGTAGCACTGCTGGCCATAAAGTTTTTCATCAGCTTCTTAAAAAAATACGGCTTCCGGGTTTTTGGGATCTACAGGATCATTGTGGGTATCCTTCTGTTGATACTCATTTTTTCTGGCTATTTAGGCAAATAACCATCTGCACGCTCATCATCAGTTATTCCTACATTTGATCCCATGCAAACAGCATCAAAGCGCGTGATCAATGGCTGGGCCATGTACGACTGGTCGAACAGTGTATATAACCTGGTGATCACCACCACTTTCTTCCCTGTTTATTATACGGAAATGACCAGCGCGGCACCGTTCAATGGTTATGTCACCTTTCTCGGCAGAACCTTTGTCAATACTGCTTTGTACAGTTATGCCCTTGCATTTACCTACCTGGTAGTTGCATTTCTTTTGCCCATTCTTTCTTCAGTGGCGGATTACCGGGGCAATAAAAAAAGATTCATGCAATTCTTCTGTACACTTGGAGCACTTTCCTGCAGCGGATTGTATTTTTTTACTCCCGAATATTTTTCTTTAGGGGTGATCCTGATGATGCTGGCTGCATTTGGATTTTATTGCAGCCTGGTGTTTTATAATTCCTACCTCCCGGAAATTGCAGCCGAAAAAGACAGGGACCGCATCAGCGCCAAAGGTTTCACTTTTGGTTATATAGGTAGCGTGATCATGCAGATGATCGGTTTCCTGCTCGTGGTTTTCTGGGAAGAGATCCCCTTTCTGAATAGTGCCGGCCATGCGGTAAGAGCCACTTTCTTACTGGTGGGTATCTGGTGGGTGGGTTTTGCACAGATCCCATTTGCAAGGCTGCCAGTTGGAAATGCCATCCAGACCAAAATAAAAGACAACCGTGCTTTATTAAGAGGCGGTTTTATAGAATTAAAAAAAGTTTTCAGGCAACTGTTGCGCATGCCTGTATTAAAAAGATTTTTATTTGCCTTCTTTTTTTACAATATGGGCGTGCAAACGGTGATGCTGGCCTCAGCCAATTTCGGTGCAAAAGTGCTCAACCTTCCTTCAGAAAATCTTATCATCACCATTGTACTGATACAACTCGTTGCCATTGCTGGTGCATTCCTGATGGCAAAACTTTCATCCATTTATGGAAATTTGAAAGTACTGATCGGCATTGTTGCCTTCTGGATCCTGATCTGTATTGCAGGCTACCTGATGCAAACAGAATATCATTTTTATGCACTTGCTATTGCAGTTGGACTGGTCATGGGTGGCATACAGGCCTTGAGCAGATCAACTTATTCCAAACTGATGCCTGTTACAGAAGACACCACTTCATTTTTTAGTTTTTACGATGTTACCGAAAAGATCGCGATCGTTATTGGCTTATCTTCTTTTGGTTTGATCGAAGAAATAACTAATGATATGCGCAACTCTGTTTTGTCGCTGATCATATTCTTTAGCACAGGGCTGATACTTTTGCTTTCCGCGTTAAAACGTCAAAATAAAATCAAATCAGAAAATGAAACTGTACTCCGTTAACGCAGGACATTTTAAACTGGATGGAGGTGCCATGTTTGGTGTAGTGCCTAAATCCATGTGGAATAAGATCAACCCTGCAGATGAAAACAATATGTGTTCCTGGGCTTTGCGTTGCTTATTGATTGAAGATGGTAACAGGCTCATTTTGGTTGACAATGGAATGGGTGATAAACAAGATGCAAAGTTCTTTGGCCATTACTACCTCCACGGAGCAGATTCACTTGATACATCACTTGCACGTCATGGATTTCACCGGGATGATATCACAGATGTATTTTTAACCCACCTGCATTTTGATCATTGCGGCGGAGCCATAAAAAAAGAAGGCGATAAACTCATCCCTGCATTTAAAAATGCAACGTACTGGAGCAATGAAAAACACTTGAACTGGGCGCTTCATCCCAACGACAGGGAAAAGGCATCTTTCCTGAAAGAAAACATCCTCCCAATCAGTGAAAGCGGGCAACTGAAGTTCATTGATCTTCCTTCGGGAGAACAGGAAGAAAAGCTGCAGCAATCCGATTTTATTGATGGGTTTTCTGTGAGGTTTGTAAATGGGCATACTGAAAAAATGATGTTGCCCCAGCTCAGTTATAAAGGGCGCACGATCGTTTATATGGCCGACCTTTTACCATCAGCCGGTCATATACCTATTCCTTATGTAATGGCATACGACATGTTTCCTTTAACTACATTAAAAGAAAAGAAATCTTTTTTGCAGGAAGCATTTGACAACAATTATATCCTGTTCTTTGAACATGATCCTGCACTGGAATGTTGTACACTTGCCATGACAGAAAAAGGAATCAGGGTAAAAGAAAATTTCCTTTTAAGCAGTATTTAATCCTGCGTGTTTTCGCGTCTTTTAAATATCCTGTGATTCAAGAGCAGCAGGCTTCCGATAATGGCTGGAAAAACCAGGTTGATGATCCAAATCATAATAGAAGTAATCCCTATGCCCAAACTGTTTGATGAAAACAGTCCAATGAGCTTTAGGCTTACTTCACCACGTAAGCCTGGTTCGATCAGCGAAATGGATGGAATAATGGCAAGTGCGAGAAAGACCACCGTCATCAGCCATGCAATGGTAAGTGCAGGAATATCAACACCAAAAAAATAAAACAGCGTTATGTATTGCAGCAGGAAGACGAAGTACCGGGCAATGGAGATTACTAAAATTTTCAATAATAGATTTTTTTTAAACTCGGAAAGCGCTTCAACCAGGTAGAGGTATTTTTTATTTTTAAACCAACGGTTGAATAAAGGAACGGTTCCTTTAACGTTAAAATACAGGAACATCATGATCACGATCACTAACATCAGTCCATATAAGAGGAACTGGTACCAGACCAGCATACTTGTATAATGTAAAAGCAATTGTTTTTTCAATACGATCAATCCCGCAAGTCCGGCCAAAAGTGTCGTAAGCAGTTGCGCGAAACTGCCTACCAGTGTAACAGAAATGGTTTTCAGCCTGGATCCTTCCGGTAGATAAACCACTCTTCCAAGGTATTCCCCTACCCTGTTTGGCATGGTAACAGAAAACGTTACACCGGAGAGTACCGCTTTAAAAGACTGAAAAAAACTGATCTTATGTACCGGTGCTACTGATAGTTGCCATTTCCATGCCTCCAGTCCCCAGTTAAAAAAAATAAGTACCAGGGGAATTAAAAGATACACGACCTTGTAAGAATCCATGGATGCAGAGATCTGTTCCATAGATGCATGAAGATCGGATTGGTTACGGATTTGTTGATAAATAGAAAAACAGAGCCAGGCAAACAAAACTGGGCCGAGGAAATAATTGATTAGCTTTTTGATATTTTTGTTCAGCTGCACAGCAGTAAAAATAACCACCTCCTTGCAAAAGCCTACAACAATATTGGGCATCGATCCCGGAACCCTGTTTATGGGTTACAGCATAATTGAAGTTGATTCAAACATAGTTGTTGTAAAAGAAATAGATGTATTAAAACTCTCACCCAAACTGGATCATTACGACAGGTTGCAGAAAATTCATGAGAAAGTATGCGATGTAGTTGAAAAATTTTCGCCAGACAGTTTTGCCATTGAAGCACCCTTCTTTGGCAAGAATGTACAAAGCATGTTGAAACTTGGAAGAGCACAGGGCGTAGCCATTGCAGCCGCTATGGGCAAAAAAATTCCGGTTACAGAATACTCCCCAAAAAAAGTAAAACAATCCATAACGGGAAATGGAAACGCTACAAAGGAACAAGTATGGCAAATGCTGAAACGGATTACCAACTTACCGGACAAACCAAAATATTTTGATGCGACCGACGCACTTGCGGTAGCCATCTGTCATCATTTTGGAAGTAAATTTCCGGTGGTTGCAAAAACTGCCGTGCGTAAGAAAGGCAAAAGCGGAGGCTGGGAAAACTTTGCTGCCAACAATAAACACCGGATCAAATAAAAATCAGATCACAAATAGTGATTACATATTCAAGTGGCAAGTGAATGGGTCAAAAGTCAATAGTCAATGGTCAATGGTCAATGGTGAATAATGAATCACTGCTGTCCGGTAAAAATCAAACATCGCTTTTAGTTAAGATATTTTGCCTCAGGCTGGCAGGCCTTGTACCTGCCCCGCTGCTGAATTCCAACAAAAAGGCCTCCCGCAGATTACGCAGATTTTCGCTGATTGGTTTTCTGCGTTTATCAGCGCGATCTGTGGGCAACAAGAGGCAGGTACTGGTTCAAATAGATCCAGGTTTCCTCATAAAATGAAATTCCAGGCCTAATCTTATCACATTTGGGTGGTTGTGTGCGCCTTATTGCTCCTGATTTTTCCTAAGAAATCTTTAAACCTAAGGTGGAGCAATACAGCGCGGAGAACGCTTGCACAATCAGATCGCATGGAGTTGCACCTGTTTTCATTTTTCGGTGCGTTCCCTTGCGCAATCATCCGAAAGTATTTGGTATTCTGTTGTTCAATAAAGATATGTTGTCGAACCTTTGCAGTCCAGCCGCTGTTTTAGAAACACCATGTTGTGCGTTCGCCTTTCTTTTCAGGTAAGCTGTAGTTGCTTATTCTCAATAGTCACATTAAAATGGATGTCTGCTTTGAGTGCTTTGAAAACTTTGATTATAGTGTCAATGGTTGCACTATTAGCACTGCTCTCCAACTTTGAAATCTGTGCCTTTTGCACACCCACTAATTTTCCCAACTGCTCTTGTGTAAGGTTGCGTTCCTGTCTGGCTTTTTTTATCATGTTTCCCAGCACGTCCATACGAAGTTCGTATTCGTATTGCTCTCTCTCCTTTATTCCCTCCTTGCCGATGTATCGGTTTTTCATCTAAGCAATGGAATAGGTTTTCATTTTTATCTTTGCCATGATAATTACCTTTTTCGTTTTTCTTCAAAATATTTCTTGCGAAGGTTTTCTGCCCGTTCAATTTCTTTAGTAGGCACTTTGTCCACCTTCTTGATAAAACCATGTGTAACGATAACAAGTGTTTCTTTACTCGTTTTGTTAACGGAAAGGTTTTGGAAGGTGACGCATAACGTATGAGAAGTGCAACACCCCGCGCACTGGTTATTTAAAAGTCCTGAGGCGCTGAATTGCTCCATCTTAGGTATGATGATTCTTCAAGTTAGAAACAGGAGCAATGAGGCGCGGCAGCCACCCAAAAGTTGTAAGAGAAAATCTCTGAGCATTCTTAAAAATCAAACAAAATCAATTGAACGATAGTGATTGAATCTCCTTCCAAACCCATATTGAATTTCAGCGACTGATTGGAGGCTATAAACCTTTCCCCGGACAGCAGCAATTACATATTCAGTAATTGATTCTTTATTTTCTCCTGTACTTTTCTCAGGGTTTCATCAGAGGCTTTAGAACGGTGCTGTGTGAAATTCAGGTCGTTGGAACTATTCACGGGAAGCAAGTGCATATGCGCGTGCGGCACTTCAAGACCAATAACGGAAATACCACAACGGTTGCATGGGAAACAGGCTTCAATGGCTTTTGCAATTGGTTTTGCAAACAACAACATGCCTGAAAGATATTGATCATCCAGGTTGAAGAACTGATCGGTTTCCGCTTTAGGAATGACAAGCGTATGCCCTTCTCTCAGCGGGTACACGTCGAGAAAGGCATAAAAATTTTCATCTTCTGCAATCTTAAATGAAGGAATGGTTCCTTCAATGATCTTTGAAAATAAAGTGCTCATATTAAACGCTGATGTCTTCTACTTTAAATTTAATAAGACCTGCAGGCGCAGTTACTTCAGCAATTTCGCCAATTGTTTTTCCTAACAGCCCCTTTCCGATGGGTGAAGTAACAGAAATTTTTCCCAGTTTCAGATCCGCTTCGGTTTCACTTACGATCTGGTAGGTTACCTGCTTTTTTGTATTGAGGTTGGTCACCTTCACTTTTGTGAGTATAGTGACCTTACTGGTATCAATGGTGGTTTCATCAACGATCCTTGCAGACGCAACCTGGCCTTCGAGTGCTGCGATCTTTGCTTCGAGGAGTCCCTGTGCTTCTTTTGCAGCATCATATTCTGCATTTTCTTTCAGGTCCCCTTTTTCGCGTGCTTCGGCAATTGCCCTGGAGGCAGCTGGTCTTTCAACACCTTTAAAATGTTGCAACTCAGCTTTCATGTGCTCGAGGGTATCTTTGGTCACGTATTGAATCATGGTATAAGTTTAGAGTGAATCGAAAAAAATAGCAACGCCCCGTTTTACCGAAGCGTTGCATACATATTGTAAAGATAAAAGAATATTTAAAAACAGAAAGCTTAACTATTAATTCATGATGTTCCGGTTTACAATAAATTTCTTCCACACCATTTGGTTATCCTTAATCACATGAAGCAGGTAAAACCCTGGTTTTAACCATGATACATCCATCTGGAAGATATTATTTCCTTCTTTCAGGGTAAAACCTGTACCCCTCAGCAAGGCGCCGGATGCATCATAAACCATGATCCGCCCCTCGCCGGTTTTTTCTGCTGGAATGTTCAACTGTAGCTGGTTCCCTACAGGGTTTGGATAGATCTTAACTTCCAGTTCCCTGGGAATGTTCAGCTTGATCGTTTGGGTGTATGTTGTATTACCTGCCATCATGCGTATCCTGATCCTGTAATACAAAAATTTGCTGTTTACAGATGAAAAATCATCTTTCAGATGAAATTCTTTAAAATTATTTCCTTCAGGTTCACCATACATTCTGCTCACCGTTTCAAAATCAATCCCGTTTACACTGCGCTGAAGGTCGAAATAATTAGTTTGCTGGTTGGCATTCGTTGTCCAGGAAAGCTGCGATTTTCCATCATTCACAATACCCCTGAATTTAGAGATCCTGTGATCCATGGGAACGCAGTTGGCATCAAAAACAATAACAATGGTATCGTAGGCATGGCTGTTGCATCCATCTAAAAGCTGCTGCTTAACGATATAGGTTCCTGGCATATTAACTGTTATGTGAGGACCTACACTATCTGAAACGATATTCCCATCGGATGTTGACCATGTGTAAACTGATGCATTGGATGGGTTGGTCACATTCAATTCACTTACACCAATTACACCACAGTAAAGTGGCACATCTGCAACGGCTTCTACAGGCGGTGTCTGGAAAAAATCAAACGGTCCGATAAAATCTTTAAGTTCAGATGTAAATGACGTGGAAGTTCTTGTTTTTACAAGGATCCTTCTGAAAGGCAGTCCGCAGGCATCACCTCCCAACAGTGAGATGGGATCAAGACCCAACTTACTGAGGTTGACTGAAAATTCCATGAACTGCCTTGCAGAATAAGTAGTAATAATGTTATTACCATTATCAACAAAACCAAAAGGACCTGCCCAGGTATTGTTGCCACTTTGCAACCCGGTATAATAGGCACCCTGGGTTTTAGGCCTGATGCTCGCATATCCAAATTGTGAAGAATTGCTTGCGCCATCAAATTCTCCAGCCCAGTCGAAACCTGCAGGAGTCATGGCAAGTGATTGTTTGTTCACCCAGATTCTTGCCTGGACCATAGTAAGCGAAGAAGAACTGTATTCCGCTGAAAAGATCACATCTCCCGGTTTTGTAATGTTGCCTGCCTGGTCGAATTCCCAGGTGGTATGCCCCATATCTGGTCCATAGTTGGTAAACTGTCCAGTCGTACGGCTGTAAAATATATCGGTCTGGTACAATTCAAAATCAAAATAACGGTTACCTGTTGTCCCCTGCAATGATAAACCTCCCATGAACCATAAACTATCGATTCTTGAAGGTCCTGCACGGCGTACATGGATCATCATTTCTGCAATATCATTTTTATCAAGTACTGATGTTATACCACCTGTCCAAAAACCGGGACTATCACCATTTTTATTACTGGTTACAAATGCAGTAGAGTCGCCGCCGGCCTGGCCGTTATAATCTCTTATATACACGGCATCGATCCATACACGATTATTAACTGTTGAAAATTGCGGAACCCGCATGGTGCGATAAAATGGCAATTTCCTTGAAGCAGGATTTGCCAGCCAGTTGGCCATCATAGACGCGGCACCTGTAGTATCTATCACGAACTGACCTGTTCCGGCAGTTCCGTTATTAAACCAGTCATCATTTCCAGACTGTATGAAGCCATTATAAAAGTTGGTTCTTAAATCCGCATCCACCCCAAATCCTGCTTTAATAATTGGTGTTGTTATTTGGCAGAAAGCAGAAAGATTAAAAAAAAGTAAAATGGCGGGTAGAAAAGTTTTCATAGAAAATGGTTTAGGTTAGCATTAAAAAGAGCGGAAATAAATTCCGCCTTTTTTAATGACGTTTAACAATTCTGATCCGCTCTGTTGAAGAACATTCTGTACTTCCGTCTGATTTGACAGCCACGATTCTGTAAAATACATATCCCGGATAAACATCAGTATCCTGAAACTTATAGGTTGACGCGGTATTATAACTTACCGTACCTGCCGTTTCATAATAATAGTCATCATAGGAACGTTCAATAATAAAGTGAACAACATCAGGCGTCGAAACCGCCCAGCTCATTGCAGCACCCTGGGCCTGTCTGTGCGCCCTGAAAAAAGAAAAACAACTGGGAGTGGATTGTTCATTCAGCTTTTGCTGCGAATCAATTGTAAATGAAGAGGTAATTACAAGTGCAGCAAAGGCGAAATAGGAAATAAGGGTTTTCATAAAGGTAGGTTTAGAGAATAAAAATAGAAGTTCCCGGCCCAAGATGCAAGCGTAAATCTTCTAAAATCCAAAAAATAATCTGGGGGGAATTACGGACACAAAATCTAGATAAATAACCACGTATTAAGTCCTGTCGAGCTTTTCAAGCAGTACTGTGGCCATTTTCAGGAAAGCTTCATGACTGTAACCGGCAATATGTGGCGTAATGATCACATTGGGCCTGGATAATAAATTTTCGAAATCAGAACGATCATTTTCACTATATAAAGCTATTTTTTCATTTTCCAGCACATCCAGCGCAGCTCCCCTGATTTTTTTCTCATCTAAAGCCTTGATCAATGCGCTGGTTTCAGTAACAGGTCCGCGGCAGGTGGTAATAAAAAAAGGCTGTTGCTGCAATCTGTAAAAGAAAGCATCATTGGCCATGTGAAAGGTTTCATTGGTCAGTGGTACGTGCATGCTGATCACTTCCGCCTCGGCAAAAATTCTTTCCAGTGTTGCTTCTTCAATATAGTCATGAGAAAAACCTTTTTTGTATTTATCATAGGCCAGTACCTGTACGTCAAAAGGGACCAGCAGTTTTGAAAATGCAGTACCCGTATTACCAAATCCAATGATGCCTACTTTTTTTCCTCTCAGTTCTGTTCCCCTATTCTCTGTGCGCAGCCATTTTCCATTTCTGACTTCTTCAAAAGAACTGCAGATCTTATTCATCAGGCAAAGCACCAGTGAAACTGTGTGTTCTGCAACTGCATTCCTGTTGCCTTCTGGAGTGCTGATACAACGAATGCCTTTTTGAGTGGCATAATGAGCGTCGATCAGTTCCATTCCGCTGCCCAGCCTTCCTATCCATTCCAGTTGAGCTGCTTGATCAATAATATTCCTGTCTACGGTAAGTCTTGTAGTCACCACTAATCCCTGTACACCTGGTATAAGCTGCTCCATCTGGTCATAATCCATTGCAGGCTCATAGATCACTTCATATCCTCTTTCCTTTAATGTTTCCACAAGGAAGGGGTGCACAGGTGCGGTAATAAGTATCAGTCCTTTCTTCATTTCATTTCAAAACTTAACTGTGCAAACTGTTGAACCGTCAGTTGTTCTGCACGAAGGTCAAAAATAGCTTTCTCCAGCACTGCAGGTTCAAAAATGCCCCTGCAGGCATTTCGAAGTGTTTTTCTTCGTTGTCCAAATGCTGTTTTTACCAGCAAATAAAATTTCTCTTTTGACCGCACCTCCACAGGTGATGGCAGAGGCAGCAAACGTATGACACCGCTTTTAATTTTCGGCGGAGGGTTAAACGCGGTTTCACTCACATCAAACAAATATTCCACCTTGAAAAATGCCTGCACCAGTACACTTGTTACTCCATATACTTTGTTGCCCTCCCTGGCAGCAAAACGCATGGCCACTTCTTTTTGAAACATTCCGATCACACAATCAACACTCCCCGCCCAATCAAGAATTTTAAAAACAATTTGGGTGGAGATGTTGTAAGGAAAGTTTCCAATAATACAAAATGAGTCTTCAAATGGTTTATCGATTTCAAGAAAACTTTTATGAATGATCTTTCCTTTTAAAAAAGGAAAGGTTTTTTCCAGGTATTCGACCTTTTCAGCATCCACTTCAACCGCAATAAAATCAATACCGGGTATGGCCACCAGGTATTTGGTAAGTGCCCCACCACCCGGACCCACTTCTACAAGTCGATTAAAACTGCTTTGTGTGAGTTCCTCTACAATCTTCCTGGAGATATTTTCATCTTTCAGGAAGTGCTGTCCAAGGGATTTTTTTAAAGTGTACATTCCTGCAAAAGTAAAGCCCTCCGGTGAAAGAGGGCTTTAACTGCTTTAGAATGGCATTATAATTTAATTACAGACTTGCTGAATATAACTTCATCCGCACTGTTGATCACCCTTACAGAGTACAGCTGTGCACCCCAGGTTCTCGAATCAATTTTAATTTCGGAATTTCCATCAGCCACAAACTGCAGGTTGCGGTAAATGATTCTTCCCTGCACATCACTTACTTCGATCTTCACATGGTCGGGCCTGGAAAGTTTGAATTTAAGATTCATCATATCCGTTACAGGATTCGGGTAAATGAACACATTGTAATTGATATTCAACGTTAGAATAATGGTTTTACTGTAGGTAACTTTTCCATCAACACTTACCACTTTTAATCTGTAGAAAACTGCAGGCGCGGAAATTCTCGTCACATTCAGATCCCTAAAGTTGTATTTACTGATGGTGCTGTTGTTACCATTGGAAATCACCGTTCCGGCAGGCATAAACTTGTTACCATCTGTGCTTCTCTGTACTTCATAGTATGCAGTGCCTTCTTCATTGCTGATCTCCCAATCCAATTCCGCATCGTTTGCTATTAACTGGCCATTAAACGCCAGGATCTGCTGAGGCAGGATCATCATATCCTGTCCTGTGAAATAAAAAGAGGAGAAGGAAGTAATATTGGCATGCATAACATAACCACCAGTACCATGTGCTTCAGCATAGGTTGGGGTAATCGCCGTGGTGGTTGAACTCAGCGAAGCACCACATCCGTCATTGTTTTTAAGCATGCGGATATTATTGATGGTACTCACACCACTTGTTTGTCCAACAGAATTATTAGCGCCCACAATGGATGCAAATTCAGCGTTTGTTATATACAGTCTGATACTAACAGGTGTTGAAGGCTGCACTTTTGGAGTGATGGAAATATTTCGATCCAGCAATAATCTTCTGTAACCATCTTCCCTCAGGGCTCCTGAGTTATAATAGAATGAAGTGATGACCGTATCCAGATTATTTCCATTCGCCTTGATCTCTGCTACAATATTTCCATCAGGACCAGTTATAGGCACCCAAAGATTATTATTATCTGTATTGATCACTACTGTTGTACTGGTTGCGCAGCTATTATTGTTACCTGCGGCAATTGGAATAGATGTGGGAATATTGCTTCTGTTCGTTCCGGTATTTGTATAACCAAGAAAAGTATATTTCTGCAAACAGCCTGCACAGGCTGGAACAGCGGGATTGTTGGCGCTTGGTCCCGACGTGGTGGACGATTTATCCATGATCACAAAAATATCACGTCCGTCAGGAGAGATGGCCACATCCCTGTACCGGTTTGAACTACCGAAATAAGAAAGCGAATCAGATCCATCCATGGCAACAGTTGAGGTTCCGTCGGCACTTAATTTCAATCTAAGTACCCTGCCCCATTTGAGGGAACTCACTATAAGTGAATTTTTCCATCCCGGAATTCGGGTGTGTGTATAGATGTCCAAACCTGACCATCCTTCAGATGGCCATGCACCATTATTTGTCTGGTTATTATAAATACTGGTCACTGTCGCATTGCTTGCAGCATACCCGGAATAAATAGGGTTCTCATAACTCGCTCCAATCGTTGTCGCGTTCGCCGATTCGGAAACGATCAGGGGAAGTGAACCCGAAGCCGAACCTGCCTTCACGCCGTTATAATTTCCATCAGCATACCCAATGATCAGGGGATGTCCATAATTCTTGGATGATTTAATAATATTAATTTCGTCATCGCTAAAAGCACCGTGACTTGCACCATAAAGCATATCGGTACCATTCAGGTTCATGTAAGCAAAACCCTGGTTATTTCTCATACCAGTTGACCACACTGCAGTTTGCGCGGCGCCATTATATGGATTACTATTTGGGATCCACCGGTCAAACGTGTCTGCATCACCATCTTCTTCGAGATTGAACCTCAGGATCTTTCCTTCATAGGAAGCATTGATCTGCGATTTGATTGCACGGTTGGCATTACTGAATTGCCCCGCACCCATGTCACCACAGGCATAAAACAGGTAATCCACACCATTTACCGGAGCAATGATCAGCCTTTGAGAATTATGGTCATTACTTCCGGGAAGTGTATCAACAAGAGAAACCGGGCTTTCCAATTTACTGGTTCCTGTATTATAAGTGAACCGCACTACCCTGCTGGTAAAAAAAGTACCGTTATTAGTTCCCGCAGCTACTCCATCATATCTATGTACATAAGAAACATACACATAGTTTTTTGGATTAGAGGTCGCCATAAACTGGGGATGCACTGCAAGTCCGGCAAAACCACCCTGTGGCCATGGACTCTGGTTAGATGCAAACTGCACATTAAATGCGGTATGCTGCGCTGAGGTCAGGTATCCAGAAGCACCCTGGCTGATATCCAGCACTGTGGTTTTTGCTCCGGTGTTAGGTTCAACGCGGTGCACTTTATAACCCTTCGCTTCATTCACCCATAAAAATCCATCAGGGCCATAAGCTACTTCCCATGGATCATTTAAAACATTGGATCCGGAAAGCATGGTCATTTTAAAAACTTCTTTCATCCGGCTCGATTGCAGGTAAGGATCGGTTACACATATATTAAAAGTAGAAGCCGAAGTTGGAGTGCTTGCTGTAGTTGTAAGG
>MWWA01000192.1_pt1 | contig 18289 bp, 16 predicted proteins | sample 1047341 | NCBI WGS metagenome assembly MWWA01 (sample SAMN06349978, study PRJNA376086) | soil metagenome | isolation source: MS5-1 sample Antarctic (ecotone) soil | place: Antarctica | collected 2015-01-13
AGCGGCCGCGAATAATTTCGCCACGCACCAGCATCTGGTAGCCGTTCATGGGATAGGAGCCGCCACCATCGCGGCCTGATGCCGCCTTGTCATCCTCATATTTAAAATCATCCGGGAATACATCAATGAGTTTAATCACAAAATCAGCATCTGTACCTGTGATACTAACCAGCAGATCAGCAATTACAGGTCCTGCCAATGTCAGGTCTTCTTGAAGAACAGGTCCTTCGAAAGTCAGCACATCCGGCCGGCGACTGGCGAAGCGCTGATCATCGGTCATATACGAACGTGTTCTTGAAAAGTGAACATCTTCTGTATAATGAACAGGGTGGGCGGGGTCACTGATGTATTCGCTATAACTGTTACGGGTAGCCGGTTTAGTCCAGGTAAGTTCGCCGTTCGCTGACAAGTAATAATTTTTTTCTTCCACATTTGCTGGTGGCCAATTTGGTAAGGAACGCCATTTGTTTTCACCCGTAAAAAAAACGGTTGCTTCATTCAATTTCGAAATCTCTCCTTTATTCTTCAAATGGTAATTGAAAAAGGGAATTTCAATATTGTTTTGATACCAGTGTGATGTATTGGAAGCAAACTGAACGTTGCCCAGTTGCGTACCATCGTTCGAAGCCCATTGACCATGATACCAGGGGCCCATAACAATTTTACTATTGGTGGAAGGACTTTGTTTTTCGATGGCTTTATATAAATTCCAGGCGCCCCAGAGATCTTCTGCATCAAATAAACCACCCACAACCAACGTGGCTGGTTTAATATTGTACATGGCCACTCTTGCATTTCTTGCCTGCCACCATTCATCATAGTTGGGATGTTCATACATCTGGTGCCAGAATTTAATACTGTCGCCCATTAATTTAGCCAGGTTTTTCATGGTACCTGTTTCCATATAAAATTTATAATTATCACGGATCTTGAACTGGTAACCCGGTGCGCCAACGGTTGTTGGTTTGGGCCGCGGCTTACCAAAGGAAGAATAAAATACAAACCCGTCCATAGGGAAAAATGCGCCTTTGTGGTGAAAATCATCTCCAATAAACCAATCCGTTACCGGCGCCTGCGGACTCACTGCAACCAATGCAGGGTGATTACTCGCTGCAGACATGGTTGCATAAAAGCCCGGATAGGAAATGCCGAAGGTTCCAACTTTTCCATTATTATGCGGGAGATTTTTTACTAACCATTCGATAGCGTCATATGTGTCGCTGGCTTCATCAATCTGATTTCCTGTTTTGTTTGCATTGAATGGCCGCACGTCTTCAAACTCACCTTCACTCATCCAACGGCCACGTACATCCTGTGTAACCATGATATAATTTTCACGCAAATAATATTTCTGGTAACTGTTCCAGTAAGCCTGCCAGTTATCTTCTCCATAAGGTGCACAACTGTAAGGTGTTCTTTTCATCAGAAAAGGATGTTTCTCAGTTGTATCTTTTGGAATATAAATGGAAGTGAAAAGTTTTACACCATCCCGCATAGGTATATACCTTTCCATTTTATAATAATTGTCTTTGATCCATGCGCTGTCCTGTTGGTGCTGGCCATATAAGCCGACAGGAAAAATGAATAATAGAAAATAAAATAACTTAGCGTTCATTTGTATGATTTTATTTTTATAAATAGATCAAATGAAATGACCTGTAATGAATAAATATTGACATGAATGAAAAAGGTGTCAAATATTTACGTTTTCAGGACGAATGATCGGGGACTAATTTAATTAATAATGCTTCAACACCCATAAGTTTTTATGAGTATCAATGAAACGGTGATTCATACATTTTATCAATCATTTCAAAAACTGGATCATCAGGGCATGAATGCCTGTTATGCTGATGAAATAACTTTCAGCGACCCGGTATTTATTTTATTGAAAGATGATGAAGTACGTGCCATGTGGGAGATGCTTTGTAAAAACGCAAAAGACTTTTCACTGACTTATAGTAACATTGAAGAACTGGATCATGAATACGCCACCTGTGAATGGACGGCACATTATACTTTTTCAAAAACCGGCAGACCTGTTGTAAATAAAATCAAGGCTTATATAAAATTGCAGGATGGAAAGATTATTGAACACAGTGATGCATTCAGGTTAAGCGATTGGATATCGCAGGCATTTGGATGGAAAGGCGTTTTATTTGGTTGGACAGGTTTTATGAAAAGAGCCATCCGGAAGAAAGCCCGTTTGCAACTTGAAAAGTATATGACGGGTTAGTTGATAAGTTGATTTGTAGATAAGTTGATTGGTTGAATTGCGGGATTGGAATTTAGGATTGGGAATTAGGAATTGAATTAGGATAGATTAATCATTAAACTTTTAAACATTTTAAACCCTTAAACTCTTATAACCTTATACTTTCAAGATATTCAACCCTAAACGCATTGTCAAACCAGCCTGCCGGCTGGCAGGTTTTCAAATTGTCAAATTCTCAAATTGACTATTCCAGTTTCCCAAATTTTCCCGCACTCACATCATTGATAGCCTGTTCAAGTTCCTGCATGGTATTCATTAAAAATGGACCATATTGCGCAATGGGTTCATTGATCGGTTCTCCACTTAATAAAAGCAACAAGCTGTTTGCTTCAGCATTTATTTTTAATAATTCGCCATCATTATTAAACAAAACAAAATGGTCGGCTGCAACCGTTTCGCCATCAGTGAAACTGGCTGCACCTTCAATAACCAGTATGCCGGTATTATGGTCTTTGTTAAATGGGATTTCAACCGAACCTCCTTTATTCAAACGGATGTTATAAACATTCATATCAGAAAATGTATGTGCCGGTCCTATTAATCCATTATAATTTCCAGCTTGAATTTCGATATGGCCCGCATATCCGGGAAGATCTGCTTTTACTATATTGGTGGCCGTTAGTTCCTGGTATTTGGGTGCTGTCATTTTATGTTTTGCAGGCAGATTCACCCATAATTGCACCATGTGAAAAGGTCCGCCATTTCTTGTAAATTCCTGCTCATGAAATTCTTTATGTAAAATGCCTGAACCGGCGGTCATCCATTGCACTTCGCCATCGCGGATCACACCGCTGTTGCCGGCGCTGTCATGGTGAGCGATACTTCCTTTATAAACTATCGTAACGGTTTCAAATCCGCGGTGTGGATGCACACCCACACCACGCGGTTCTTTAGCTGGAGAAAATTCGATCAGGGCATTATAATCCATCAGGAAAAAAGGACTCATGCGCTTTTTATCAATCACCTCGCCTGGGAAAAATCCATGCATCCTGAAACCGTCACCTACCATATGTGGTGCGCCGGGTTCCATGATCAATTCAATGCTGCGGTATTTGTTTTTTTGCATCATATAAAATTTAAACAGTAATTTTTTCTTCCACTACCCGTTCAGCCAGCCATAAAAATTCAGTGACAAAATGATGAACGTTATGCTCAAATTTTTTCTCCAGCAAATTACCTTTTGGATCTATTTTTTCTTCAACCCCTGGCACCAATAACATGGATGGCGAAACCAATCCAAATAATGCAATAACCAACGATTGCATTTGTAATGCTGCACGAATTCCACCCAGCGCTCCCGGCGATGCGGTTACGATACCAAATGGTTTACGATGTTGTTTGGGAAAATGATCCAACAGGTTTTTTAAACTGGCTGAATAGCTGCCATTGTATTCCGGTGAAACCAAAATGAATGCATCGGCATTAAACATACGTTCACTTAATGCTTTAAATGGTGAAGGCGTATCATCTACTGATTTAAATAACGTTTCAATGGGAGGGAGGTTCCAGTCTCTTACATCTAACAGGTTAATTTCATGATCCGTATTTTTTGTTAAATGCTTAAGCAAGTGAGTGGCAACACGATGAGTAACACTGTTTGACCGTGGGCTACCGGAAATAATTTCTATATGCATAAAAAATGTCCGTTTATGATAAATACAATAACTTGATGTTTAAACATCAAAATTACTGCCATTATTCAAAAACGGACTTTATGGCGTAGTTAAAGTTCTTCTTTATTCAATTTTACAGTTTCCTTGTTCCGGCGCATACGCATATTTATCAGTTCTACCAACAGGCTGAATGCGATAGCTGAATAAATGTAGCTTTTGTTAATATGCTGGTGGAAACCCTCTGCTATTAAAAGTACACCGATCAATATTAGGAAAGCCAGTGCCAGTATCTGCAATGTTGGGTGTTTATTTATAAACCTGCTGATGGGACCTGCAAAGATCATCATAATTATCATTGAGATTATTACAGCAATGATCATGATGATAACTTCATCAACAAGGCCAATAGCTGTCAAAATTGAATCAAATGAAAAAACGGCATCCACCAAGATAATCTGTAATAAAACTGCGGCAAATGCTGCAGGAGCTTTAATTTTTGAAGCAGGTCCTGCAACTTCTAATTTATGGTGAATTTCAAGTGTACTTTTAAACAAAAGAAAAATACCACCGAGAATTAAAATGATATCCTTCCAACTTATACCAAGAGGCAATCCATCATCGTCTTCTATAAAACCAATGGTAAATACAGGATCCGTAAGTTGTATGAGCCAGGTAATACCCAGCAACAGGAGAATTCTAAAAATCATTGCCAGCATTAACCCGATAGTACGTGCTTTAGGTTGTTGACTTTCCGGTAATTTATTAGATACGATGGAAATGAAAATGATATTATCAACACCGAGAACAATCTCTAAAAAGGTGAGGGTAATAAGGGCAGTGATAATTTTGGGATCCGTAAAATTTGGAATCTCTAATAGAAAGGTCATAATGAATTAGTATTTTGCTATGGTCTTTTTAATAAATTTTGTTCAATTTTTCGAACTTCAGCTTAATCTGCAAAAATGGGTATTTATGTTTAACCGACGTAATTTTTTAAAAGTTTCTTCTTTAAGTTCCATGGCTCTCTTGGTAAAAAAAAATTTAATACCGGGTGATTTTGAACCAATCTCAATAAAAACCAGGCCAGTGGTTATTTCCACCTGGGATGCAGGATTGGCTGCCAATAAGGAAGCATGGAAAATTTTAATTAATGGCGGAAGAGCGCTTGATGCAGTTGAAAAGGGGGTGATGGTTACAGAAGCTTCGCGAAACTGTTGCGTTGGATTGGGAGCAAACCCTGATCGTGATGGATATGTTACACTCGATGCCAGCATCATGGATGAAAATTTTAATTGCGGTAGCGTGGCTGCATTGGAAAGAATCAAACATCCAATTTCTGTTGCCCGTAGAGTGATGGAAAAAACCCCGCATGTTATGCTGGTTGGTGAAGGTGCACAATTATTCGCGGTGGCTGAAGGTTTTAAACTGGAAGAACAAAAACTATCCCCCGAAGCACAAAAGGAGTATAATAACTGGATTAAAAATTCAGATTATAAATCACCTGTAATTAATATCGAGAACAAACAGGACCATGGACCTTTTGCACCAGCAATACTGGAAAATGGTGAATGGAATCATGATACCATTGGTATGGTAGCAATGGATGCAAACGGAAATTTGAGTGGCAGTTGTACCACCAGTGGTGCTGGTTTTAAAATGCGTGGCAGGGTGGGTGACTCGCCTGTGATTGGTGCAGGGCTTTACGTGGATAATGCAGTGGGCGCATGCACTGCAACAGGGCAGGGTGAAGATGTAATTCGAATCTGCGGATCATATGCCGTGGTTGAATTCATGCGACAAGGTTCGTTGCCAGAGGATGCCTGTCGAAAAACTATTCACCGGCTTGTGAAAATTCTTGGAGAAAAAGCAAAGACTATCCAGGTGGCATTTCTGGCAGTAAATAAAAAGGGAGATGTCGGTTCATTCTCTCTTCAACCTGGTTTTAACTATGCTTTAAAAAGTGAAGGCGTTGAGAAACTGGTTAAAGCGAATAGTTATTTTTGATTACTGATTTGAAAATTGATTAATAAAAACAAGCACATGCCGGCATTTATTATTGAAATAGCTACATCCGATTTTGAAACAACCCAGTCTGCAGTAGATGGTGGTGCCGACAGGATTGAATTATGTGCCAACCTGAACGAAGGCGGCACAACACCTTCAAAGGGAATGATAGAGCAATGCAGAAATTCTTTTAACCTTCCAATATTCCCGATAATCAGGCCAAGAGGCGGGGATTTTTTATATACTGAAGATGAATTCCAGTTGATGTTAATGGATACCCGGTTTTGTAAACAAGTGGGCTGTGAAGGAGTTGTAATTGGCATGCTGGATATAGATGGCCATATTGATCTGAAAAGAACGGCAGCTTTGATTAATGCGGCATATCCTTTAGAGATCACTTTTCACCGTGCATTCGACCGATGTAAGGATCCATTTAAAGCTTTGGAGGACTTGATAAAAATTGGTTGCCAGCGTATCCTTACTTCAGGGCAACAACCCGGTGCGCCGGAAGGCAAGGAGATGATCAGGAACCTTATAACGGAAGCGGATAGCCGCATTGTGATTATGCCGGGAAGCGGAGTAAGAAAAGACAATATTAAAATGTTGGCCGAACATACAGGAGCTGTTGAATTTCATTCGTCTGTAAGAGGAAAAATAAAAAGCCGGATGAATTTTATTCACCCGGCTTTTACATCATCTGCTGAAAGTTATTCTAATAATTTTATTGATCCTGCAGACGTCGGTGCATTGAGAGAAGCGCTGGAAAATTAAACTGCCAAACTTTTCATGTATGCTGCATTTGCCCTGGCACTGGCCATAGGCGAACTATTCTCATATTTCTCCTGTTCAACAATATAGAATTTTGTGCCATACCGGTTAGCTCCTTTCAAAACGGAAGGATAATCAATACTTCCTTCACCCAAAATGCAGGATGCATCCGTATTGGTGAGCGGAACATTTTTTTTGCGATCCTTTACATGAACAAGCCTGTAACGATTATCATGTTTTTTCATTTCAGCCACGGGATCTTTACCAGCAGTAACTACCCAGTAAATATCCATTTCATAATCTACCAGGTCAGCATCGGTATTATTCATTAATACCTCCTGCGGAAGTTGCCCTTCTAATGGTGTAAACGTGTATGCATGATTGTGATAAGCAAAACGCAAACCGGCATTTTTGCAAGTTTGCCCGGCTTTGTTGAACTGGCCGGCAATTTTTTTATAATCATCAATTGTTTTTTGCGGACTTATCCAGGGACAAATCAGGTAATCCATTCCGATGGATGCAGCATCATCCACTTTGCGATCAAAGTCTTTAAAAATATCGGCGTGGCTTGCTACTAATTTCATTCCAAGTCCATCCATAAAATCCTTAAAGCCTTTTGGCGTCATTCCCCAAAACATGCCTTGCGGACCTTCATAACTTTCAATTTGTTTATACCCGTAAGAAGCAACCTGCTCCAATACATTTCGGGTATCTGATCCAATTACATCGCGGAGTGTATATAATTGCAATCCAAAATTTTTTGAAATATCTCCAGTTCCGGAATCGAGCGTATTGAAATTGCATGAGGATAAAGAATGCAAAGCAAATCCTGAGGCCAATGCCCCGGTTATTTTTATGAACGATCTTCTTTTCAATGACATGGTAATTATTTATGATTAAGTAAATCAGGTAAATGCTTTGTCGCCTTTTTTATAAGGAATACATCCTTCATATTTACCAGGAACCGGAACATGCCTGCGGGCCTGCGTATGCCCGATCTCCGAAGTAAAATAACCAAGCAGTGTAAGTTCTTTCATCATCCGGAAATAATGTGCAGGGTCATCCGCTTTTTTACCGGATGTATAATCCTTCTGCTCTTTATTCAATGCTACCAGAAAATCATGCCGCTGTTCAGGCGTTGCCTGCATAAATGAAGTTTTGAGTTTTTTCTCGCTTTCATTTTGCAGGTTGGTAATTCCTTCATGAAATATTTTCTGGTCCTTTTCTTCATAGCAATCATTTACCATTACTTTCATAAATTCTCCAACATTGGCAGCTTTGGCTCCCGGTGTTGCGGTTGCGGGTAAAATAGTTTCCCCAACTTCATTCAAAAATGCAATGTCTTCATCAGTGAAAGTATAGCTTACTTCATTTTTGGTTTTACATCCGGTAAGAAATGAGTTTGCGCCTACCAGCGTTCCGCCCAGTAGCAAAGAAATATATTGAACCGCTTCTCTTCTGTCCATAATAATTTTTTATAGAGGTTATAAATTTAAGTGGTATCCTTCCCGGTATTGGCGTTTTACAAATTGGTTAACCGCTTCGAAATTGGTCACTTTCATCTGGTTGTTATCCCAGAGTAACTTAATATTTCTTCCCGGGTATACATAACCGTTACCTGTTTCCCGCGGCTTGCGAATATCATGCGCTCTGATCGCCAGGTTTGCCATCAATAAAGCTTCTGTAAGTGGGCCTGCAATTTCGAATGGCGAACTCAATTCCTTTTTTCCATGCCCGGCAATAGAGGCTTCTACCCATTGTGCGTAATGACCGGCGTCTCCATTAGGTACACGGGCAATGGTTGGTTTTACATTTGCCTGTTCAGTTCGGGAGGTTGGTATTAACTTGGGATTAGCGCCATAGGTGCCGCACATCATTTTTCCTTTTGTTCCAATGAATAATGCACCATTGCCACCATCTCCGAATACTTCGTTAGCTTCCAGTTCTTCAGGCCGTTCGGGTTGAATACCACCATCCATCCAATGTAATTTTATTGGCCCTTGTGTTTTGCTGGTTTTAGGAAAATTCAATGTTACGTGGCTGGATGGAGGACAACTTTCAGGAAAATAACCTCTTTTGAATTCGTCTATATAAACAGTACCTACACTGGCTTGTACATCCGTGGCATATTGTAGACCAAGTACACGAAATGCGGGTTCAATAAGGTGACAACCCATATCACCCAGAGCACCTGTTCCATAATCCCACCAGCCGCGCCAGTTGAATGGTACAAGTTTCTCTATATAATCTTTGTAAGGAGCTGTGCCCAGCCAAAGATCCCATTTCAGTTCTTTTGGAATATCCGCATTTACAGTAGGCCATTGAATGCCCTGTGGCCAAACGGGCCGGTCCGTCCAGCAGTAAACGGTATGTACATCACCAATTAAACCAGCATCATACCATTCCATTAATTTCCTGACACCATCACCACTGGCCCCCTGGTTCCCCATTTGTGTAACCACTTTGTATTTATTGGCAGCTTGCGTTAAAATTCTTGCTTCATAAATATCATGGGTAAGCGGTTTTTGTACATAAACGTGTTTACCCAATTGCATAGCTGCCAGTGTTTGTACGGCATGGTTATGATCGGGAGTTGAAACAGATACTGCATCAAAGTTTTTAGATTCTTTATCCAGCATCTCTCTCCAGTCATGGTAATATTTTGCTTTAGGGAATTTCTTGATTGAATTCGCAGCCCGGCGGTCGTCAACATCACATAAAAATCCAATCTCCGCTTTTCCGGATTTGTAAAAATTGGCAATATCACTTTCTCCTTTTCCACCAACACCTATACCTGCTACTACCAATTTATCACTGGGCGCAATAAAACCTTTTCCACCCATTACATATCTCGGCAGAATGGTAAAACCTGCTGCTGTAATGGCTGAATTTTTTAAAAATTTACGTCGGCTGTTTGTGCCGTCAAATTCCTGATCGTTCATTTTATAATCGTATTTAGGGTTAAAGATTTCCTTTCTTCATTTCTTTCGCTGCAAAATCTACTGCTCTTGCAGTTAAAGCCATATAGGTCAATGATGGATTTACAGATGCTGAAGAAGTCATACATGCACCATCTGTTACAAATACATTCATTGCATCCCATACCTGGTTATTGCCATTCAGTACGGAAGTTTTTGAATCGCGACCCATACGGGCAGTCCCCATTTCGTGAATTCCCATTCCCATAGTATAACCACCGTCATAACCTTTCACATCTTTGATACCGGCAATGGTCAGCATTTCTATGGCATCTTCCTGCATGTCTTTGCGCATGGCCAATTCATTTTCTTTTATTTCCGCATCTATAGCTACTACCGGTAATCCCCACTTGTCTTTTACATTTGGATCTAAAGTGATCTTGTTTTCATGATAAGGCAAAATTTCACCAAAAGCAGTGAAACCAATGGACCATTGTCCTGGTTCTGATAAAGCGTCTTTGAATTCTCCACCAATATTCAGTTCAGCTATTTCGCGGGACCATCCTGATCGGCTGGCACCACCCTGGTAACCAAATCCACGTGTGTAATTTCTTTTATCGTCAAATAAATTCTGGTATCGGACAATGTATGGACCATTGGGCCTGCGGCCGAAATAATATTTATCATCATAGCCTTCTGCATTTCCACGTGCACCGGTACGAAAGTGATGGTCCATCAGGTTATGTCCCAATTCACCGCTGCTGCTGCCCAGGCCACCCGGCCAAACATCGGTTGCAGAGTTCATTAAAATCCATGCAGAATTAATGGCAGATGCATTGACAAAAATTATTTTGGCAAAATAATCATAGGTCTGGTTGTTTTCCGCATCAATAATTCTTACACCAGTTGCTTTTTTGGTATTCTTATCATACAAAATTTCCTTAACGATTGAAAATGGTCGCAGGGTTAAATTACCTGTAGCCATGGCCGCCGGAAGTGTAGATGATTGTGTGCTGAAATAACCGCCAAAGGGACAACCCAGCCAGCATTTGTTCCTGTACTGGCAATTGGTACGTGCTTGTAAAGGTTGTGTTATATTGGCAACCCGGCCCATGATCATTCGGGTGCGTTTATAATGTTTATTAATTCTGTCAGCAACATCTTTCTCAACACAATTCATTTCCATTGCTGGTTGAAATTCACCATCAGGCAATTGGGATAATCCATCCCTGTTACCACTGATACCTGCAAACCTTTCTGCATAGCTATACCATGGGTCAATGTCTTTGTAGCGGATTGGCCAGTCAACAGCGATGCCATCTTTAGCGTTGGCTTCAAAATCATATTCACTCCAGCGATAACTTTGGCGGCCCCACAAAAGAGAACGTCCGCCAACCTGGTAACCGCGGAACCAATCAAATCTTTTTACTTCCACGTAAGGAGCATCCTTTTCATTGGCCCACCAGTCAAGGTTCATTTCATTCAATGGATAATCTCTTTTCAAAACAGGATAGTCTTCAATCATTTGCTGGGTTCTGCCACCCCGATGAGGAAACTCCCAAAGTTCTTTGTTGGCGCTGGTGTAATCTTTTATATGCTCCACATTTTTTCCGCGTTCAAGCATGATCGTTTTAAACCCTTTTTCAGTAAGTTCTTTTGCAGCCCAACCGCCACTGATTCCGGAACCTATCACAATAGCATCATAAGTATTTTCTGGCATGAATTTGATAAATTAATGAGGGTGAATAATTGGTTATAAATATTATCGTTAGCTTGTTGACGGTATGTCCTGGTTTTTTCTCAACTAATACAGTCCCCTTATTTGATGTGTTCTGTTGTTTCCTCATTTAAAGGTTCGTCAATATACTGAACTTTATTCTCTTTGTTTTTAAAGAATATGATAAAAATGACCATCACAACCGCAGCGATACCGGCGGGGATCATCCAGATCATTTTATAATCAAATTGGTTGTCTGAAATTTTATATGTGTCTGTGATCATGCCCGCTACTTCAAAACCTATCAGCATACCTATGCCATAGGTTGCCAAGGTTATCAAACCTTGTGCAGCACTCTTGTATCTTTCACCGGCTTTTGAATTGGTATAGATCTGTCCAGCCACAAAAAAGAAATCATAGCAAACACCATGCAGGGCAATACCAATGATCAGCATAAAACTAAGTTCATCACCATTACCAAAAGCAAATAACATGTAACGAACAGCCCAGGCAAGCATACCTACTAAAATGGTTATCTTAAAACCAAATCGAACAAAGAAAACGGGTAATAACAGCAGGAAAAGAATTTCCGATATCTGCCCGATGGACATTTTTGCGGTAGGGTTATCAACACCCATATTAGTTAAAAACGGGTGTGCTGTCTGGTAATAAAATGCCAGCGGAATACAAATGAGAATAGAGGAAATAAAGAAGACCAGGAAGTTCCTGTCTTTTAATAACTGTAATGCTTCTAATCCAATGATTTGCTTCAGGGAAACCTTTTCACCTTTACTTTTCTTAGGTGGCGTTTTAGGTAATGTAAAACTAAACAAGCCCAGCAGCAGTGATGCGATTCCTGCCATTAAAAAAGTATTTTTCAATAATCCGTTGCCAGTATTTTCAGGTGTATCCCAATGAAAAAGGAAACTGATCATCAGCCCGGCAATGATCCATCCAATAGTTCCCCAAACACGTATACCCGAAAATTCTTTTTCAGGATTTTGCATCTGGTTAAATGAAACTGAATTTACCAATGCTAATGTTGGCATATACAGTACCATGTAAATAAATACATATGGGTAGAAAATAGAAATGTCTTCTGCCTGGTACATCTGATACATTAAAACGGCGCCAAGAATATGTAATACGCCTAAAATTTTTTCTGCATTGATATAACGGTCAGCAATAAGTCCAATAATAAATGGTGCAATGATAGCACCCCAGGATTGGGTAGAAAAAACGCGGGCCATTTGTCCGCCATCAGCATCCAGGTTTGTACCCAGGAAAGTGCCCAGCGTTACGAACCAACCTCCCCAGATAAAGAATTCAAGAAACATCATGACGGATAATTGGATGCGGGTTGATAATTTCATATACAAGCAGGAATTATTAGGTTAAATGAGTTTAGAAAATTAAATGTACTATTTTAGAAAAATATATTCCTACTTCATTTTTTTCACAAATAATATTCCTGGTTTTTCGACTAAGTTTTACACTATTGAGGTATTATTATTTCTTAATCCTAAATTGCAATCATTCAAGTTTGTGAAATAGAATTTCCAATCAAAATAAAATCTATAAAATGAACAGAAAACTTAGAATGGGTATGGTTGGTGGAGGCAAAGACGCATTTATTGGAGCCATTCACCGGCATGCAGCTAACCTGGATGGTAAAATAGAATTGGTATGCGGCGCATTGAGTATTAATCCAGAGATTGCTAAGTCATCAGCTGAAAGTTTGTTCCTTCCACCGGACCGCATTTATTACAATTTTGAAGAAATGATTACCAGGGAAAAAGAATTACCTGCGGATGTACGCATGGATTTTTTAACCATTGTTACCCCCAATTTCGTTCACTTTGCACCTGCCATGATGGCTTTGGAAAATGGTTTTCATGTAGTTATTGAAAAACCTATGACGTTTACACTTGATGAAGCCAGGCAATTAAAAAAGAAGGTTGATGATACAGGCTTATTACTTTGTTTAACACATACTTATTCCGGGTATCCCATGGTAAAGCAGGCAAAAGCCATGATAAGGGATGGCCAGTTGGGAAAAGTAAGGAAAGTTTTTGTAGAGTATCCCCAGGGTTGGCTTAGTAAGTTGAGCGAAAGAGAAGGAAATGCTCAGGCTGCCTGGAGAACAGACCCAAAAAAATCGGGAAAAAGTGGAAGCATGGGAGATATCGGAACACATGCAGCACACCTGGCGGAATATATCACCGGATTAAAGATTACAAAACTTTGCGCGGATCTCAATATAGTTGTTGAAGGCCGTGGCCTTGATGATGATGGGGCAGTTTTATTGAAATTTGATAATGGTGCCAGTGGTGTATTGTTCGCCACGCAAGTAGCAGCAGGTGAAGAGAATAATCTTAAAATTAGGATATATGGAGAAAAGGGTGGAATCGAATGGATGCAACATGAGCCAAACACGCTATTGGTAAAATGGCGGGATAAGCCCACACAGATATTAAGGGCTGGATCAAATTATGGAGAACATTTATCAAGTTTCGCCATACATAATTGCCGCACACCAGGCGGTCATCCTGAAGGTTACCTGGAAGCCTTTGCCAATATTTATAAGAACTTTGCTTTAAGTTTATCAGCTTTGCTTGATGGTGTAAAACCATCGGAAGAAGCCTTAGATTTTCCAAAGGTTGATGATGGTGTAAGGGGTATGGCTTTTATTGATAATGTTGTAAAGAGCCACCTGTCAACAGAAAAATTTATTCCTTTTGAATTATAGTATATGACAACAATTAAAGGCCCTGCGATTTTTCTTGCCCAGTTTTTAGATGATAATCCACCTTTCAATAGTTTAGCATCCATATGTGAATGGGCGGGTAACCTGGGGTATAAGGGTGTACAGATACCAACTTTAGATTCCCGCATTATTGATCTTCAAAAAGCAGCTGAAAGTAAAACATATGCCCAGGAAATCCAGGGAATAGTAAGGGAACACGGTTTAGAGATCACTGAACTGTCAACACACTTACAAGGTCAGCTAGTAGCTGTGCACCCGGCGTATGATATGTTATTTGATGCTTTTGCTCCGGCCAATTTGAGAAATAATCCCAAAGGCCGCACAGAATGGGCTGTTCAACAATTAAAATATGCAGCAAAAGCATCTCAGCATCTGGGAATTACTGCGCATGCAACATTCAGTGGTTCATTACTTTGGCATGCATTTCATCCCTGGCCACAAAGGCCTGAAGGATTGGTGGATGCAGCATTTACAGAATTGGCAAAAAGATGGATGCCTATCCTGAATTATTTTGATGAGCAGGGAGTTGATGTTTGTTATGAAATACACCCGGGTGAAGACCTCTTTGATGGAGTTACTTATGAAATGTTTTTGCAAAAAGTGGAGGAGCATCCACGTGCATGCCTTTTGTATGATCCTTCTCATTTTGTTTTGCAATGTCTTGACTACCTTCAGTATATTGATTTTTACCATGATCGTATAAAAGCATTTCATGTAAAAGATGCGGAATTTAATTCAACGGGTAAGCAGGGAACTTTTGGAGGATACCAGAGCTGGTTAAACCGGGCAGGTCGTTATCGCTCACCTGGTGATGGCCAGGTAGACTTTAAATCCATATTTAGCAAACTTGCTCAATATAATTATAAAGGATGGGCAGTGCTCGAGTGGGAGTGTTGTCTTAAACATCCGGAAGATGGGGCTAAAGAGGGTGTGGCTTTTATAAATGATCATATCATCCGGGTAACTGAAAAAGCCTTTGATGATTTTGCCGGAGTAGATGCAAATGATGACCTGAATAAAACAATACTGGGATTACAATAAAATTTAAATATTAAATCAGCATTATGAAAAAAACATACAGTTTACTTATTATGGTGGCATTATTTATTGCTGCCTGCAATAGTGGAGAGGAAAAATCAGAAACAAGTGAAACTACTACTGATGCTGCAGCATCATCCACAGAAGATCTTAGTTCAAACCCTGTTTACCAGGCTGGTTTGGCGATAGAGGTTACACAGGACTGCGCAACCTGCCATAAAGTAGACACAAAAATTATTGGGCCATCCTATCGGGAAATTGCCAATAAATACGGTTCTCAACCGGACACAGTAATCAATTACCTGGCTAATAAGATTATTACCGGTGGTTCAGGTGTTTGGGGGCCTGATGTAATGACTCCGCATGCTAGTTTACCTCAGGCTGATGCAGAAGCATTAGTACGCTATATTCTTTTATTAAAAAATAATTAAAAAATGACAAGGACAATTTCACTTTTTGTAATGGTATTATTTTTAGTAGCGTGTAATGATACATCTACTTCAACAACAACATCAGATTCTACAAACGTTATGAATAACGATCAAACTACCGAAGATTGGCAAACATTGGTTTCCGGTAATTCACTGAATGGATGGCATATTTATGGTAAAACAACTGTTGGCCAGTCATGGAAAGTACAGGATGGCGAAATATTTTTTGATCCTTCCGTTAAAGATGGGGGTGATATAGTAACGGATGAAGAATATGAAAATTTTCATCTGAAGCTTCAATGGAAAATTGATTCGGGCGGAAACAGTGGAATCATTTTTTATGTTCATGAGGATACTTCAAAATTTGGAAACACCTGGAATACTGGTCCTGAAATGCAGGTACTGGACAATGAAAGGCATGCCGACGCAAAAATTAATAAACATCGGGCCGGAGATTTGTATGACCTTATAGCCGCTAATCCAGAAACCGTGAAGCCAGCTGGTGAATGGAACGATGTAGAGATCAGGGCTGAAAATGGAAATTTAGTTTTCCGGTTAAATGGTTCTGATGTTGTTCAAACAACCATGTGGGACGATAATTGGAAAAATATGGTTGCCAACAGTAAATTTAAAGAGCATTCAGGCTTTGGTACCTATAAAAAAGGAAAGATCGCATTGCAGGATCATGGTGACAAAGTTTGGTACCGCAATATCCAGATCAGGAGATTATAATAATAAATAAATAGCTGCTGATACTGAAACAGACCGATCGGTATAAAATTAAAAAACCACAAAAGCTTACTGTGCTCTTGTGGTTTTTATTTTGGAACAAATTGTTGTTTTGAAAAATTTGCTGGTGTTTTAAAATGTGAGCTAATTTCTTATTATTTAATAAACATTTATCAAACAACCATACCTGGAAAGTAATGTTATTTTAATTCGGCCAATAATTTTTCATTCAAGCTGATATAGTCATCATTATTCGCAGTCCTTGCCAGTTCCATTGATTTATTGGCAGCTGTCCTGGCTTCAGCTTTATTACCCAAACGGACCAGTGCATTGGCGCGCTGATGATGAATCCAGAATGCATTTGGATTTTGCTCAACCGCTTTATCCAGCCATGCCAGTGCCTGTTTAAGATCTTTACCATTGTCGATATAATACATGGCTGCACCAAAATAAGGACGATTATCCTTATTCATGAGATTATTGATCTGTGCCATAACCTTCTCTTCAACATTAGCGGTGATGGGCATGTTTAGCATTAAATCATCCCAACGCATAACCAGGTCAATACTTTCTGGCTTCACATTAGCAAACTGCATCGTAAAGGTTTCAGAATTAATATCTGCTTTAACTGGTTTTACATTTACCCTAACCATATCCTCAGCCTCTTTATATGCCGCCGGACTGGAAACGTCTGTTTGTTTTGAAATGATCATTGTCCACTCATCAGCACCCGGTATAGTCAATAAACCATATTTTCCGGCAGGAATTTTTTTACCCCCAATTACAACTTCGTCTCCAAACGTAAGGGTTGTTGCGTTGTTAGCACCCGTGCGCCATACTTTTCCATAAGGAACCAGGTCGCCAAATATCTGGCGGTCTTTTACACCCGGGCGGGAATAAGAAAGCTCGATATTACTGAGACCAAAATCCTGTTTTATGGTTTGGGCCGGGCTGGGAGCCGGTGTTTTCAGTTGCTGTGCATCGACCAATGTAAAACTGCCCGTTACAAAAGCAGCCAATAATAATTTCTTCATCATAATTTAATTTTTTAGGGGTTAAAGATAAGGAATCACCCCTAGTGAAACAGGAAAAATAAACAGAAATCCATCATTTTGGGATAAACGATACCTGGAGTTTCACCTGGTTATCACGGCTATTTAACTTCCAGCCAGAGCCTTGTTTTACCAGCCGGATAGCTTCGGTGGTACAAGGTATACAATCTGTTTTCAACATTTTTATATTTTCAGGTTGTCCTTTTTTGTTAATGCTGAATGAAAGTTCAACGATGCCTTTTTGTTGGCCGGACGATAAAAGGCCTGTTTTTATTTGCTTATCATCCAGGTATTGAAAATACTTTTCCCAGCCAATAGTGGGTTCAGGTGAATCGTTGAAAGCTTTCTTTTTAGATGTCCCGTAACCGGTAACTACAACCTCACTTAATGCTGCAGTGCTTTCTTTCAAAACGATATCATTCAACTTTTTTCCCTGTAAAGAAAAAATTGAATTTTCATAACCTACCGAACTGATCTCTATGGACAAAACAGTATCTGAAGTCAACATGGAAAATTTTCCTGCAGAATCCGCAGCAACAAATAAATTTTCTTGCCGGTTACTGATTACTGCGAAGGGTACCGGTTTGTTTTTTTCATCTGTTATTCTTCCGCTTAAAGCATTCAATGGTTTTGATGAAAGGGGAGCAGCTGCCATAGGCCTTGCCATTTTGGATTGTGCATTTCTGACGAATGCGTTTTGTTCAGTCTCTTTATTTGCATCAGCAATCATTTTGTCTCTTTTACTTTCCGACTGTATTGCTTGCGCCGCAATTTCTGTTTCTGCATTTTTGGTTTGAAGTTCGGTTCCGGCAACCTGGCTTTCTATATTGTTTTGAATAGTTGTTTCCGCAGGCGTTGATGTAGGTTCCGATGTTTCTTTTTTTGCTGCAGCCATGTCTTGCTGCCTGCTGGCAACTGGAATAGAATCTGTTTCTGCCGGGGTTATAGTTGTTGTTGAAGTAGTGTCTGTTGTAATA
>MWWA01000193.1_pt1 | contig 18209 bp, 18 predicted proteins | sample 1047341 | NCBI WGS metagenome assembly MWWA01 (sample SAMN06349978, study PRJNA376086) | soil metagenome | isolation source: MS5-1 sample Antarctic (ecotone) soil | place: Antarctica | collected 2015-01-13
ATCTTGTGTGTTTCACATCTTGCCTTAAACATGCCATCCTATATCTTTGCGGCAAATCGAAAAATATGCAAAGGGATACAAGAGTTTTTGGGTTGATCAGCGACGAGGTGCAAAGACAACGTGAAGGGATCGAGCTGATTGCCTCGGAAAACTTTACTTCTGTACAGGTGATGGAAGCAATGGGTACGGTGCTAACCAATAAATATGCAGAGGGGTATCCCGGTAAAAGATATTATGGAGGATGTGAAATAATAGATGAAATCGAACAATTGGCTATTGACAGAATTAAAGAGGTCTTTCATTGTGAATTTGCCAATGTGCAGCCTCACAGTGGAGCGCAAGCCAATGCGGCCCTGATGCTGGCTATCCTGCAGCCGGGTGATAAAATTCTGGGACTTGACCTGAGCATGGGCGGACACCTTACGCACGGCTCCCCGGTCAATTTTTCGGGAAAATTATACGAAGCGCATTTTTACGGAGTAAAAAAGGAAACCGGCCGCGTGGATTATGAAATGCTGGAAGAAAAAGCCAGGAAAGAAAAACCAAAACTGATCATTTGCGGAGCTTCAGCTTACAGCCGGGAGTGGGATTATGAAAGGATCAGGAATGTAGCTGACGAAATAGATGCTTTTGTGTATTGCGATATTGCACATCCGGCCGGCCTGATTGCAAAAGGGTTACTGGCATCACCATTTGAGCATTGCCACTTTGTGACATCCACTACGCATAAGACACTTCGCGGGCCACGCGGAGGAATTATTTTAATGAAAAAAGATTTTGAAAACCCCTTCGGTATAAAAGATAATAAAGGTAACCTTCGCATGATGAGTCATTTGCTGGACATGGGAGTTTTTCCCGGCACACAGGGTGGCCCGTTGGAGCATGTGATCGCCGCAAAGGCTGTAGCTTTCGGAGAAATCTTAACGGACGAATTCAAATTGTATGCAAACCAAATACAACTGAATGCGCAGGCAATGGCAAAGGCTTTTAATGCACGAGGGTATGACCTGATCAGCAATGGTACAGATAATCATTTGATGCTGATTGACCTGCGCAATAAAAACCTGACAGGTAAAAAAGCGCAGGAAACTTTAGATAAGGCCGGGATGACGCTGAACAAAAACTCTGTGCCTTTTGATGATAAATCTCCGTTTGTCACTTCCGGCATCAGGGTGGGCGTACCGGCCATTACCACCAGGGGACTGAAAGAAGATGATATGGAAAATGTCGTAGCCCTCGTTGATAAAATTTTAATGAATATTGAAGATGAAAAATTAATAACGCAAACAAAGAAAGAGGTGGCAGAAATGATGCAAGAGTTTCCATTATACCCGGAACTCTGAATCTTTTTAAGTGTGTTGAAATAAAATTATGGTATAAAGAATAATTTTCTCAACGAAAAAACTAAATAGTATTTCATGATACAGCGTGTACAAACCTTATGGATGATCCTGGCAGCGATCATTATTTTCCTTACAATCAAATTACCATTTTACAGTGGCACGCTTGCCGCTACGAACACCTACCACGAAATGCTCGCAACAGATAACTTTCTTATTCTTATTCTTACCAGTGCGCTGGGCACCGGCGTGGTCATAGACATTTTTTTATACAAACAACGGAGCATTCAATTTCGCATTCTCATCGTTGCCATACTTGCAGAATGTCTCGTAATTTTTTTATACATCAACGAAATAAAAAAATACGCTACGGGCAATTACGGTATTTGGTCCGTGCTACACCTGCTGGTAATTGTCTTTCTTACAATGGCAGCAAAAGGTATTTACAACGACTCAAAATTGATAAAGGAGAGCAACAGGTTGCGATAGGTAAACAGCAAAAAGCATTTATCTGCTTTGGATCTTTTTTCTTATGATAGCATAATTACTTTTCTAAGGATTCTACAGTACAGTCATTATTGCATTAAGTATTATCATTATCCACGACTAATAAATGCCTCAAAAATGAGAATCATAATTCAATACTTCCACAGATATTCCGTCTTCATCACTTTCCTGATCATGACTACTTCATGTGTTATTGCACAAGATAAAGGTGCCAAAACAACTTCGTTTGGTAAAGGAACAGGGGAGTATGGCCTGATGCTGCAGCAATTGGAAAATGACATGATGAATTACCAGGAAAAGTGGGTCACCACCCTCGGTGGCAAAGAGCGGAATGTATTTGTGCCCTGGATACGCGATCATGTGCACGTAATGAAAGCTATGAAATATCTACACCCGGACATGACATCGTTCATTGAATTCTTCCTGGAAAATCAAACAGATGAAGGAATATATTTCGATTACTATTTCCCTCTGGGCGTACGCGGTATCAGCGACAGGATGAAACTTTTTGATCAGCGTTACTGGAAAATTATTGCAGAAGACAGCATACAGATGCACCGGCTTCCGGTAGAAGCGGACCTTGAGTATTTATTAGTTGAAGGTGTGTATGCAGTTTGGCAATCTACAGGCGACACAGCTTTTGTCAAAAGATGGTTACCAGCATTAGTGAAAGGCATGAACTATTTAATGACAGATCCGCTTCGCTGGTCTCAGAAATTTCAGCTTGTGAAAAGAGGATATACATTAGATACATGGGATTTTATGCAGCTCCCCTCTTCGCGGGAAGAATATACCCGTAATGGAGGCAACGTCCAAAAAGGGATCTTTGATATTGATGAAAAGACACCTATGGGCATCATGCATGGTGATAACAGTGGTATGTATGCTGCCAGTCGCCAGCTGTCAAAAATGTTTGCGGCTACAGGAAACCGTGAGGAAGCTCGGAAATGGAAAAAAGAAGCCGAGGGTTTTCAAAATAGAATGAATAACCTTGGCTGGAACGGAAAATATTATGCTCATTTTGTAGAGGACGATCCTATGCCTCCATATCTGAAAATGGATCAGAAAAATACATTGAGCCTTTCAAATCCTTATGATATCAATCGCGGGCTGCCTACCCAAAAAATGGCACAATCAATCATTAAAACATATAAGGAGCTGAAAGATTCAAATCAGCAAAATTCATTTGCCGAATGGTACGGCATATATCCTCCGGTACTGCCTCATTTTGCAGACTATAAGCCAGGGTCGTATATGAATGGCGGCGTAAATACAATTGTTGCTGGAGAATTGGCAAAAGCTGCCTTTCAAAATGGATATGAAATTTATGGTGTAGATATATTAAATCGTCTGATGAAGCTAATGAAAAAATATGGTGGCGATCTTCCTGTATCATATACACCGGAAGGAAAAGTGGATGAAGGGATTCCTGACAACTGGGGGCAGGCGGCAGTATATAGTGCACTCATCGAAGGCCTTGCCGGCGTCACTGATAATAGCACCCTGTTTCGTGATGTACAAATTGCACCACGTTGGATGGCAGCAAATAAAGACACCGCAAACGTTACAGTCGCTTATGGACCCGTAGAAGCCTTTGTCCAATATTCTTACCTGCATTCGCCGGAGAAAAAATTTATTGATATTGAAATTACCGGCAATATTGACAATGGAAATGCGAGGATTTTATTACCACCAAAAAGCACCATCGCAACTGCATTCGTAAACGGAAAAAAATTAACCTCGGTAATAGAAGAAATTAACCAAAGTAAATATGCAGTGATAGCAGGGTGGAAAGGAAAGGACATTAAAATTCGCATAGCTTATAAATAAATTTTAGTAAAAGTCTCGAGGGGATTGATTAGCCATTCTGCAAAATTGTTCGTGCTTTATATATCCTAATTAGTTACTTCACGCAAAGAATTCGTGTTTCAAAATGCTAATGCCGCATGTCAACTCTCACTTCGATCTAAAGGAAGAGTTATTGTAAACTCGCTACCGTTTCCTTGCTCGCTTTGAAAACTTATTTCGCCGCCATGTGCCTTTACGATGTCATAGCTGATAGATAAGCCCAGACCCGTGCCCACCCCCGGACCTTTTGTGGTAAAAAAAGGTTGAAAAATTTTTTCTTTCGTGGTGACAGGAATACCCGCGCCATTGTCCTTTACCACAATCTGTAACTGGTCATTTGTTTTTTTTGTACTAACGGTAACGGCCGGCGTATAATCATCCGGCGCTTCCTTGCTTCTGGCCGCTACCGCATGAAAAGCATTATTTGATATGTTAAGAATGACACGGCCTATCTCTTGCGGCACAATATTTATTTTCCCTGCATCGGGGTCAAAATCTGTATTAGTCGTGGCGCTAAAAGATTTGTCCTTTGCTCTTAACCCAAGATAAGCCAGCCGGAAATATTCATCGGCCAGGCGATTTATATTGGTTGATCTTTTTTCCGGCGCTCCGGTGCGGCTGTGTTCCAGCATCCCCTTCACGATTGCATCAGCTCTTTTACCATGCTGATTTATTTTCTTTTCATTGCTGAAAATTTCCTCCGATAATACCCGAACTGCCTCCGGATTTTCTTTGTTGTTTTCTTCCTGTAATTCTGTGATCAGCTCTGTATTTATTTCAGAGAAGTTGTTTACAAAATTGAGCGGGTTTTGTATCTCGTGAGCTATACCTGCCATTAGTTCACCTAAAGAAGCCATCTTTTCTGACTGAATAAGATGAGCCTGCGCACGCTTCAACTCCTGCAAGGCTTTGTTGGTCTGGTCACGTTGTTCCTCGGTCATTTCTTTTTCTTTCCTAATCAGCGTAAAAGCCTTTTGTTTTTGGCGATTGTTTTTAAGGAGTTTGAGAACAAGAACTGTAATGACTAACAGGATGCCCAGCGAAATAAATAACAGAAGCCGGTTCAGATTTCTTTTCTTTTTCATTTCCAGGACTTTCTCCTGCTCCTGAGATACTTCAAAATTAGTGCGCAGGTTAGCCATTTTTTGATCAGAAGCCCGGTCGTTTAAACTGTCCTTGAAAACGATGTAATTTTTATAAAAAATCAGAGCTTCAGGAAATTTCCCCGCTGTTTCATATAGCGATGAGAGTTGTAAATTAGCGTCGCTAATTTGTTCTAACAGCTTGTGTTGTTGTGCCAGCCGCAGACTTTCATGTGCATAATCCAATGCGCCTTGCGCATCTCCTTCTTCAAGTGAAATGTAAGACAGAGAAATTAAATAAGCACATACAGGATAATAATCTCCGGCAGATTCTAATATTTTTATCGCTTCATTAAAATTCGTTTTTGCCGTTTCATAATTCCCCCGATCGGTATAGATCATTCCAATATTACCGAGGGCATAAGCTTTTCCCTCAGGCTTCTCTTTAACTTCAAAAATTTTTTCCGCCTCCCTGAAATATACAAGTGCAGAATCGTAATCTTTATGTAGCCGAAACGCTTCGCCGGCATTTAAGATAATGGAAGCCAGAGCAACGGAGTCTTTAGCGTCCTTCAAAGCAGCAACGGCTTTGCGATGATAAAGCGTGGAATTTTCATGATTCCCGGCCAGCGAATATATACTGGCAATCGTGCTGTATGCACTACCCTCCCTGCCCGGGGATCCTGATCTTTTTGCAATGTCTGCGCTTTTAAAGTAAGCTTCGAGGGCCTGGTCATAGTTGCCAAGAATTCTATATTTATTTCCCTTTTGAAAATATCCGTGAAACAGATATTTATCATTAGCCTCCTTTTCAGAAAGCAATATTAATTCCTCGGCATATCTCAAGGCTAAATTATAATCTGTAACCTCGTTGAATGATAACTTCCTGAGTAATTCAAGCCGGGCTGTATCCCTTAGTTGATTATGCTGGTATATCCTGGCCAGACTATCAGCCTCCATTTGATTCTGCGCAGAAACAGTCAGCCCAATGCAGAAAAAAAAACCTGACAGATAGAAAAAAAATTTACCGTACAATTTTGCAGTTTTATACCCGACGCAGCTATGGTGACTATTGGATATTTGGATTTAGTTGAATAAATGGGTCATATACATAGGCACCGGCACTGCTACGCAACTTCCATTTAATGTAATATTTTTCAGTAACTGTTTCATCCATTGCAGAATCCCCAATTGTTGCCTCCCAAAAACTACCATGTGGTGCTGGTTGGGTCAGGAAGAATCTTGGGTTATTGTGATAATTTGGGTCAGGTTGAATGTCGAGAATTTCTATTTCACTATGAATTGAACCTTTGATTTTCCATCGTATCACTTGCCTTCTTCTTCCATTAGTTACCCGCTCATCCCTACCTCTGCCATCCTCACGGCTGTTCAATGTCAGCGTGCTGTCCAATTCAGTATATCCAGTAACCCATATAGTTTTCGGTCGTGGATTTTTAGCGTCTATCTCGCCATTCCCCCGGGGTGTTGTGGTATTACCACACGAATAAAAAGAATAAGTAATTAAAAATGCAAAGAAAATTTTGCTGAGATCAAAGACCTTTTTCATAAATTTTTTTTGGGCTAAATGATTTGTTACTGCTATACTCTTTTGTGAGGCACGGTCTTTTAATGATAATTGTTTCAGATAGTCTATTAATTCTGCATCATGCTTGGATTAATTTGTATAAACGGGTCGTAGATAAACACGCCCGTTTTGTTGTTCCATTTGATATAATACTCTTCTTGAGTATAACCCTTTTCTTTCAACGCATCAAGGTGCTCAATTTTACCCTTCCAGGTCATTGACAACTTCTTTTTATGCGCCCGCTTTCTAAATAAATTTGGATTACCCTCTTTCTCGAAAATTGCCTCTATAGAAGAAACATTTGAATTTTTATCAATTTTCCATTTAACAGTTTGTCCCGGATCTACTACGATAGTTGTTGCAGGTTCTCCTTTGGAATTTCTTAGATCAAGTTCCCCGTTGGTCACATCACCACCTGCGATTGTGATTGATGTAACACGACACGAAGTAACACTGCAAATACCAATAAAAACACAGATCAATTTGACGATCAGAAAGGAAAATTTCATATAGAAGGTTTTAGGGGTTGAAAGATTTGATTAATCTTTCCTGTTGTCCTTGAGGCGTGATCTTTCGAAGAATATTTCACTAATATAGTACTCCTCTTTGAAATTTGATCATGAACATGATGGAAGTATTAAAATAATTTACAACGTTATCTTCCGTTCACGTTTAGGAGACGAGGTAATTAAACGTGTGTAGCTGGCTACGCGGGACAGAAATTATAAATGAAATCAGAAATGTAAAATTAATTCTTACCCCATGTTCTGAACTAATAGGCAACTTCAACGGAGAAATCCGGGAGCATCAAATTTTCAGCGATAATTATTTCCCCGAATCCTTTTTAAAAATATTCCACTTTTTATTAGCACCTGGTTGCTTTTTTTTGTTTGCTTTCAGCCTTTGTTCTTTCTTTTTCATTCTCTCCTTTTTCCGGGCTTTCTTTTTCTTCATCGTTTTCCTGTCCCAGGTAAATTTATTTTCCACAGGAAAATAATACCGAAGGGACATGTACAATTCATTTACCGGTAAGGGTGCCACGGCTTCCTGCATGTCCTCTTTAATCAAAAAATTATAGCCGTTAATAAGATGGAAGCCAAAGAATCTGAAACCGATGGCAGGACCAATCCCAAAGCTGTTCCTCTCATTAAAATCTGTGGAGTAAATAGCATTCGCTCCATAAGTCAGGTTGATCCGGCCTCTCTTCATCCACAGTCCTGCTTTATAACCAATAACATTATTTGAAATATTATATTCCATGTTGGCCGTTGCACCGATAATGTGCGGTTTCAGCAGGCTGATCTTTCTCCAATGTGCTTCGCCCCCAAGTTCTATTGCATTAAATTTTCCACGTTGCAGGCCGAATATCACTCCGCTATTTCTCTGGTATAGCTTGCGTTTAGCGATAAGTACATCATGTTCCGAAAAATTATGTTGATCAATTGAATTTTTTGTCGGCAAAAATTTTGTCAGAATTTGCGCATCAGCACTTAGGCAGGGAAAAAGGACAGCTGCAAAAAAGAATTTTCTTATCAAAGCAAGATCAGGTTTTAGAGGGGATCGAAGCTAATATATATGTCAGTAGGCATATACAGATTAACAACTTATTTTTTCAAACATAATAAAAAGTCAATCCTGGTCAAGCCAACATATGTCAGAAGGTGAGCTTAAACCTGGGGATGTCATCCCATTAAAAGTTATAGACAGCGCTATATTGAAAGTCTAAAAATTTTTCCACACTGATTGAAAAATCATGCAGGCGATTGTTGGACAATTGAATATTACCATATCTTTCATTTCAGAATATTTTTAAAACTAAAACAATACGAATGAGACATTTAAAACTAACTGCGGCTTTTTTTGCCCTTTTTTTAATCTTCTTAACAGGCTGTAAAAAAGACCCGGGAATGATTTCGAGAGATGCGCCCATTGAATCGCCGGACGACATTGCGGGTGTAAAAAAATCCAGTCAGCTAACTCCTGCATTCAGACAAAAACTAATGGATCTGAGTAAAAAACTACCTGCAGGCTCCAGGGAAACTATTGTAGGAGACCTAAAAGAGTTAATAAAAACTCATCCGGAATACCGAAATATGGTGAATAACGCACTGAAGTTAGTTGCCACTCCATGCGATCCGGATACCCCACTTTTCCTTTGGCTTGATGGCGAACTTGCAGACTGGGATGGTTTAGTCATCTTCTATGCAGTGATTACGGGAATGCTGGATTTTCCTACGTATGATGCTTTGCTATTTGAGAACAGTTCTGCCGGGCAATACTTTGGCAAGGATGGTGAATATACAAAGCCACTTGTAAAAACTTTCAAAGACCTGAAGCGTTTCTGGAATATTCAAACAGATGACCTGGTAATGGTTGCCATGCATGGCAGTATGCTCCGCGACAGGGATAGATTGATCAGGATTGATATGATCTTGTTTGGCGATGACCAGACTACAGCCGAATTTTGGGCAGACCTGATATTGGAACTTCTTGATGAGGTACCTCAGTACAGAAACGGCGACCATCCCATTTTTACTTTTAACGCTTTTGCACAGTCATCTTTCTTTTTTCCTCCTGTCGGTGTTATTCCTCCGAAAATTGTAATGGGTGATGGAATTATGGAAGGCTATACTGCCTTAGGTTACGGTGATATTGCTCCGCAGGCGATACTTGCACACGAATTTGGGCACCACATTCAATTCCAACTCGATTTGTTCACCGACGTGAGTAGCCCCGAAGCTACCCGAAGAACCGAATTAATGGCCGATGCATTTGCAGCTTACTATCTGTCTCACGCCAGGGGTGCAACCATGCAGTGGAAAAGAGTGAAGCAATTCCTGCAGGTATTTTTTAATATTGGTGATTGTGGGTTTACAAGTAATGGCCATCATGGAACACCCACCCAAAGAATGGCCGCAGCGGAGTGGGCCTACAAACTTGCTGACAATGCACAGAAGCAAGGGCATATTCTTACGGCACAACAATTTGTTGCACTTTTTGAAGCAGCCTTGCCGGGCTTCGTAGCGCCGTAACCGATTTATATCTGAACTTAAATAAAGGGGGTAGAAGAAAATTTTACCCCCTTTTTTTAAGGCGGGCCCAAGCCGGTTCATTTAATTGAACGGCACCCTCGGGGAACGCTTCGTTTTACGAGTGAGGAAAATAAAGGCTCCGTTTTTGTTGTTCCCTGCCTTTGCAAATTTTTTGTATCTAAATAATTGTGGGTATCATTTTAATCCAAGTGCCTTCAGTACCTCTCTATCTGCCGTGGGGAAATTTCTGTTCCCTGAGGGATATTCGATCAATCCAAAGCCTTCGTCACAATCCCACATAGCCCAGCCGATACCATACTTTTCAAAAGTAGTTCTGGCATCAGTCAGAAAATTGAGCCGGCTTTGGCGTGGAGCAAAAGTTTTATAACTCCCAAATTCATTACAGATAACAGTGACGTTATTCGATTTACCCCAGTCGTATGCCTTCCTGATCCATTTGTCTAAGGAGTCAATATAATATCGCTGTTCGCCATACCAACGCAATACATCATTCAGTGAAGTGTTGTTACTGGCGGCAATTAGCGGGGCCACTGCTGCCGGGCTGGAAGGATAAGGAACATTACGGGCATCTATAGCCGGTTGCCAACCTGCCCATGAAGCACCCTGGTGAGTAAATAAAAAAGGTTCGTAGAAGTGAAATGTGTAAATAATATTTTTATAATTATAAGGAAGAAGTTGCCTAAGTCCATCAATGCTGTTCCATCCTTCACCACCGGCAATTATTGTGCGAACAGTATCAACTGCACGGATGTTTGTAATCATCTGTTCCTGCACCGGTTGCCACCATTGATAACTTTGGGAAGTGAGATTAATCGCTGAGGCATGTGGTTCATTATAAATTTCGAAGAATAATTTATCAGCAGGATATTTTTTGAAATAAACTGCCAGAGCCTGCCAGTGCAGTGCAAGCTTATTAACAAAAGATGGATCATTCGCAAGCAAGCTATCAGTATTATTTGTCCACGGATGTAGATTAATCATAACCCCCAGGCCCGCATTTATACAATTATCTATAGCAGCCTCAATGTAGGTTAGATTTCCGGATTTTAAAACAGCAGGCTCTGCAGAATTAAAAAGTATTGTAACGCCGATGGGTAGCCGTACATAGGTAAACCCACTGCTCTTAATGAGTTGCAGGGTTGCAGGTGGAAACCGCGTACCATACTGCGTGGGGTCTGAATAATCGTTGAACCAATTTGAAAGATTAACACCCCTCGCCAGGATATTTGTTGTGTCGTTTAAAGGAGGGTCAGAATTAACTTCATTCTTTTTTTCGCAACCAATTGCACTTAAGATGAAAAGGGAAAGGAGAAGTATTTTCATAATGTTCATAAAAAGTTACTCAAAATTATTATAATAGCCAATGATTGCGTCTGCCGAACAATAATTTCAACCAAAAGTGAGAGGTAAAACTTGCTTTGTTTTTGCATCAATAAGGCTACCACTTTTATAAATAATTTTTTTCCTGTCACCCATACCAAACAGAAAAAATTTAATATCCGGCATATCCCTTACATTGGGATGTAGCTTGCGCAAGGCATTTAGATTATTCCGGTATTCATTTAATAATTTCTCCGGTGATTGTGCATTACATAAACTGGCAATTGCCAATAATAATATAGCTATTGTACCCGTTTTCATTTTTCCTTTCATACATTCGGCTTTAATCAGGTGATTTTAATTTGCAAAGACTGATTTGCTGAAATTGCCACAGGATTTGTAAAGGATATAGTGATATCATTTTTATCCTGCTTATAAGAAATAGCAACTGGTTTGCCTTCATAATTGATTTTATTTTGTTCAAATCAGGTTGCAGACTTATGCTGGTTAAAGCAAGGCTCCCATATTTTATCTGAATTTGAAATGCCCATGCTTTTTTTGAGAATTGCTGGATATAAGTACCCCAACCTTCGGCAGAAGTAAAAGAAGAGCTGAAGTTTGTTTTGTTCCATTTAGGTGCAAAACGAATATATCCTCTTGGGCCATGATATTGAAAACCACAGGCATTTATAAATGACTTCATCCGCATCGGTATCGAAACTTAACTGGATTTATTCCTTAAAACTAAATTTCAGCTCATTAGCCCAATGCAGTTTCCCATCTACCATAAACGACCCATTTATTTTTGAAACAGATCTTTCTTTCGACGGCTCCATACAATCATTGCTACTGTTATCATTTACCCGGTAAGAAAATTTAATAGTTTGGTGGGCATCCATTTTTTTCTTTACCTCCGGAATTTCATTCCAGGTATGGCTGCTTCAATAATGCTTGTGTTGCCGATTCTTGTAATTATGAGTGTGCTATTTTTTACAGGCCCGTCTTTTGGGGACGCACCCTGCCTTGGAAAAAAAAGTTTATGCGGCATACTAGGCGCTCTCAACCTCCATATTTTTGTACCGTTAGGCCAAGACTCAACAAAGCAATTGGCATTAATTGGACTCTTTGTTTTATTAGAAGATTTTTTAAATCTTACCATCTGCATTCAAGGCGCCGTTTTAGTTTTTTGATTCGTTAGTTTAAAAAATATAACAACTATTTTAAACAGATGTACCACATTGAAATAATATTTATTCTATGAATGGAACCTTTCTGTTGAGCTATGTAATTGCTTTGTTGTCTATATACTCATTTTCTTTAGAATATCACTTGCCTCTGTTTGAGTAGTCAGTGCAGGTTCAAAAATGTCTTAAAAAAATAACCCCAGTTAGAAAACCGGGGTCTTTAACGATTGATGCTATTTAAAACCTTTTTTAGAACCTTTATTTATAGTTCCCGTGCCTACACCCTTTTATTTTTCTTTCACATAACCAAATTGCCCTCTTAAAAATTTCAATCCTTCTCTCGCAATTGTTTCACCTGAACCATCAATTATTCTCCAGATAGAAGCGGCTTTTGCAATCACTTTTACTTCGGGTGTAAAAGATTCTATCACCAACTGACCTTTATAATTGATTGTTTCAAGTGCCCTTTTTATATCATTCCAGTTGGTATGATCCCAACCCGGGGTGCCCCTATCGCTGCCACAGGCATGAAGCAATGCCAGCTTTCCGCCAGCTTTTATGATCGCTTCACCTAAATGCTTTTCTTCAATATTCATATGGAAGGTATCCAGGTGCAGGTACAACGGTATCGGCTGTCGTGGTATAAGGTTCTCCCTCAATTTGCCATCCCCAATAGCTAGGCATCAAAATCGCCAAAGGGCCTGAATTTTGTGCTTGCACCACGACGGGGAGATTCCCAGGGATTCTTCAACTGAGATGAATTCTTGGCAGGGTCAAAATCAGGGCCAGCTTCAAGCAACAAACTTTTAAACCAGCATTTGCCAATACATAAGCGGCCATACCGCCTCCGGCACCAGAACCAACAATAACTACATCATAAACTTTAGGTTGCTTTTTTATTTGCAAATCTCCCATGGTACAATCAATTTTTTAATCTTAAATATAGCTGAAATAAGCACAGAATATGCTTACTATAATATAACGGTTAAAAGGGGGAATTGTACCAACCGGAGGTGATCAATTTTTGAAAGCTTTGACTGGAATGATGTTCGGTTGGGTTGAACCCTGCTGTTGACCACACCCCCAGCCTCCCGATAAAAATATAAAAATCGGGACAGGCTCTCTTCTGAAGGAGAGGGGAGCTTGACCCTGATAATTTGGGGTCACTTTTTATACGCTGTTAGTGAGCCTGGAAACGGCGAAATATTATAGCATGGGTAAACAAAAACATATGACGCAGCCCTGAAAGGGCGACATACCCATTGTGGTTTTTCGTTACAATCATAGTCATTGTTATAAGATACCACACTATTATCCATGTTGAATTTGATTGTAACCTTTTGACCGGTAACAGCATTGCAAAATCTATACGATCCATCTATAACGTAATAAACGTTCCACAATGGTATGCGGTACAAGTGAGTGTCCCGAAGCAGCACACAAAACCCCACTCGGGATCGAGGAAACAACGATGATGCCCATTGCTTTTTAGCCCGGATAACACATTTTAAACGTATAGAAATACAACCTTAATTTTGCACCTGCATGGTACAAATGTTTGTCGATACTGTTATTATTATGTGTGCTGCATCATTTACGATTGCCATTAAAAAATTTATCCTAAAAATCTGTTTATTTTTTTTATTACGTCTTCTTTAATTGTGCATGCACAAACTATTTCTAAAGTTGAAAATGGTATATGGAAAGTAGTTTACAGCCAACCTGAAAAAATGCTGCCTGACCAATTTAAAGCGGCGTCAAAAACTGCGTTCTTGGCTGCCATGTCTATTGAAAATGCACCCGCCGTTTCTTTATCTCAAATTCAATTTAAGAAGATTGCCGCCGGCATTATGGCTGAGATTAATGCAGCAGATGATGAAAGGTTTTATGGGGATTTTAATAACAATAAAAAGTACCAGGGCGACAGCACCTATCAAATTAGCATGGGATTAAATGAAATACCGATGTTTATCAAAGACAACACGATCCTGCCCCTTACAAAGCCCCTGCAATTTACTGCTGATTCATCCGTGTTTGATATTACCTGTAAAATTTATGGGCAACCTTCAGCCCAATTTAATTTATTTGAAGACAATACTTTTAATAATGATTTTGAAAAATCTAATTATAACTTGCTGTCATTATTGAGGCAGAACAACACAGGAACTTTAGTACGCGCCGGAAATTACAAAACAAAACTATACAATATAACGAAGTGGTAAACTGTAAAATGAGTTAGCTATTCACGTTAAATAAAAAAAATTAAAATATGAAACTATTGCTTTTTGCCATTCTTTTTTTCTTCAATATCACAGCCACAATTAAAGCGCAATCAACACAAAAGCCTATCAGTCTGTTTGATGGCAAAACCTTTAATGGCTGGGAAGGAGATACAGCAAACACCTGGCGCATTATCAACAATGCTTTGATGGGCGGAAGCCTTACAGAAACAGTACCGCACAATGAATTTATTGCCACCACCGAAAGTTTCGGCGATTTTGAATTGATGCTTGAATTTAAAATAACCGGTACCGGCTTTGTAAATGCAGGCGTACAGTTTCACAGTGAACGTTCACAAAACCCAGCCTATGAAATGGTTGGCTACCAGGCTGATTTGGGAAAAGGTTATTGGGCAAGCCTGTACGATGAATCGAGAAGAGATTTAACTATTGTGCAACCAGACAGTGCATTGATAAAGAAAATTCTTAAACCAGCTACGTGGAACCGTTTTAAAATAAAAAGTGTTGGACGAAGGATACGCATTTGGTTAAATGATGTGCAAACAGTGGACTATAGTGAACCCGATGAAAAAATTATCCATACCGGAAAAATTGCATTGCAGGTCCATGGTGGTGGAAAGGCATTGGCTGCTTACCGGAATATTAAGATAATCAGGCTATAGAGATTGATGCAAACTGTTAAGGTTATTTTTTTCACTACCTATAGCCTTCCCTTCTTATTATTAACTACCTGCGATATGTGTCTTAGAAATCCAATTCATTTATAAGACAAACTGAAATATCATTATTAACCATCGTTGTGTCGCACACTTGATTTGAGCATTAGCCGCAGCAAAGGATGTCCATAAAAAAAATACAAAATAAGACTTATGATATTTATAAATGGACTTAAAAAACATGGCTATATTTTTTTAGACTATGCTTACAAATGAATTCATTCATGTAATAGTTAAAAGGAATAACAATAGTTTACAGAGTTGCTACCACCTTAATTGTTTTCGTTGATTTTTATTATTGGTTGCTTCAATGCTTTCCATATTCATGTTTGTTCTGATGAGGTTTGCGGATTGCGAAAGGAAGGGAATTCCAAAATAAACTTCCTGTTGCGTTTGGTGCCATTTTTATAAGTGATGATGGCAACTAAAATCGTTGCAGTAGCGGCAAAACTTTACTTCCAGTATTTGCCGAAAATAATTTTAAAGTTGATTTATTTTGACTTGCCGCAACCAGTAAAGTATTGTTCACACTTCGTAATGCTACCAATGCTTTGCCATCGCCGGGTATATAAATGCCAGCCTCCGCTTTTAGCTCTTTTTTCAATACTAAATGCAATATCCCAAAAACAAATTGACTTCATTTAAAAGACTTCTTTTCTTGCAGGTACAAAAACATTTCGGCTGCATGCCAGGTATGCGTCAAACATATTTTTTCTTTTACAAGATTGGAATCAAGTATATCCATCTGGGTATAATCAGCGTCACTTGCATGTGACTCCCAGGCTAAAGGATAGTCACGGTTAGTCATTACCCCCTTGTGTTCACTTAAAAAATGATCCTCTGCCCAAACCAGGTAGGGATAGAATTTGCCTGAGTTATTATCAAACCGGTTACCATTGGTATGGTAATTTTTAAAACCCCACCAAAAGAGCGAAGAATAAGAATCGTATACCAGGGGATCTTATACGCATCAGGCAATGCAAGTGATTTTAATCCATATTTAATCCATTTGGTTTGAAATACCGGATGCAAGTGCATAATCTGTTTTGCCCTCGATAAAATTCTGTTTTTTAAATTGAGTTATAGAATCTAATATGATTGAAACAGCCGGATGCTTAACGTTGCTGACTAATGAAATTAAAAATAATACCTGCCCTGGATTATCTGCTTCACTGATACCATGATTATTCTTGTCAAAAGGGTCGCGGATATTCAGTATCCAGTCTTTAATCAGGCGAAGATTACCTGTTTGTTTTAAGACCATCGCCATTAAAGTTGCATCGCGGTACCATGGTTTTTTATACACAATGAAATTTGGTAACGGAAGTCCACTATCTATATTTATTAAAATCCTATGGAGCAACACTCTTAACACAGACGCAAACGGATGGCCTTTGAACGCTGGCAAATTCAATTTACTGCTGGCAAGAATTTTTCGTTTACCATTTTCCATAAGATAAACCCCCATCGGTACCTTCTGCATAACCATTAATATGCCCCAGATTACGAGCTAATTTTGCAGCTACATTCGGCATACCAGGAGCTAATGCACCATATACATCGCAACTAAATTGTGGTCCTATAGAAAACCATAGTTTATTGTAACGGGGATGTCCTGTTTCAGGTGGTGTAATACCTTTATTCAATAATAACCTTTCCTGTTCACTGGAACCCCAACTGCCACAGCCATTTTCTTTCCATTGTTGCCCTAATTGTTGTACGGTTAAATCAATTCCGTATTTTTCGAAGGCCCTTATCGCCGCCAGTTCATAATACCAATCATCATCAACGGTGTACAATTTGGGTGGCTTGGGCAATTCACTGATCCATTGCGTGGAGGCCGTTTTATGTTCAAAAGGGTAACCCATATTGACACCGGCCATCTGTGCTATCCAAATAGCATGTACCCGATCTATATATTCTGCCCGCGACATTTTTAATACCGCAGATTGACCGCTGCTTTTTCTTGATTTTTCTACTGAAGCTGTTTGGGATAAAGCCGGAGTAGGCAATAGAACATTGATTAAGTAAACGATACTTAATGCGATTATTGCTACTTTTTTCCTATCTGTAGAATGTGCTTGCATTTAGATTTAATTTAGAATGGCATGCACCTGCATAAGCCATGTCCTATTTCATTACTACACTTTATTCTTTATTTTCCTTTGCTACCGGTATCCATACTTCTGCTTTAGCACCGGTTTGACTGGCATCGGCAAACGGAACCAAAAACATACTTTTTGATCCTCCTCCACTTACAGGAACATTTATGGCGTACACCTGCTTACCAATCCAGTTAGCTGGTATCCAGCTATCGTTCGTCTGTAAATTCAGATTAGATGGATTCGAAATATTCACTACCGGAACAAAAGGACTCAGCGATTTATTTAAAGAACTATCCACCGATAATACTTGCGGACCTCTTTGAATGGCTATCCGGTCAGGATAACTTTTACCTCCGGAGATGATCTTTACCGGAATGTCAAAGTTTACTTCCACCTGATCCCCTTTTTTCCATTCCCGGTCTATCGTAATAAATTGGTCGGCTGTACCTGAGTATTCTTTACCATCTACTTTGGCTGTAAAACGAGTTGACCACTGCGGCACCCGTATGGCTAATGGGAAACTGGCATTTTGTGCCGGAGAAATTGTATAGGTGATTTTTCCATTATCAGGAAAGCTACTGACTGCTTGCAATGTAAAAGGTACAACGGCTCCACTTTTGGATTTTACGGAATCTTTAATTTGTTCTGATTCGTATAATAAAACAGTAGGTACACCGAAACGCTTGCCATAGTTAAATAATGGTATCATTGAAATACCTCTTGGTACACTGGATAAACAACAAGTAATGCCGCAGGAATATGGCTTTTTATCCTGAAGCGACGTGTAATAACTCACACAACCGGTTAGCGGATTTTCTGCACCCAATAAATGATTGTAGTAGATTTCTCAATTTGATCTAAATACTTCAGGTTGCCGGTTAACGTAAATAATTCGTAGTTGAATCGAATCCAGGTAACCGTTACACAGCCCTCTCCCATATGAGCTTCTTCTCCTGTCGGCAATACATCGTCGCCCCGGAATAATTCATACCAACTGGACGTGCCGGTAATATATAAACGATTTTGAACAATGTCATTCCAGGCAATTTGAACGGCTTTTAACAGTTCTTCTTCCCCAGTAATTTTATATAGCTTTGTAATCCCTAAGCCGGACAAGCCGGAACCAAAAAGGAAAAATACTAACTTTCCTTCATGGAACTACTCACTCAAAGATATAGCGAAAAGATAAGCGGTGTAATTGGATGTTACGACCGCATAGTTATAACAGG
>MWWA01000194.1_pt1 | contig 18188 bp, 14 predicted proteins | sample 1047341 | NCBI WGS metagenome assembly MWWA01 (sample SAMN06349978, study PRJNA376086) | soil metagenome | isolation source: MS5-1 sample Antarctic (ecotone) soil | place: Antarctica | collected 2015-01-13
GAACAATACTGCCTCATATTTTAACGAATCAACCCAGGGGCAAAGGAATTATCGGGGTGGAGGGGGTTATGATAACCCCTATTGGACTGTAAATAGAAATCCCTTCAAAGAAGATCTAAACCGCCAGTTTGGATTTTTGCAGGCTTCTTATAAATTAGCTGACTGGATGGATGTTTCCTACCGCCTGGGAGGTGATGTGTATTCCCAGGATGCTACTAATTTCTATGACATAGGTTCAAGAGCTTTCGTATCAGGGAAAGGAATAGTCTCTGAATATTTTAATAACCAATATAATTCTGACCTCACTTTAAATTTTAAAAAAACTTTCAGCGAGAAGCTTTCCGGTTCATTATTAGTGGGCCATAATCTATTTTATAATAAATCTAAAACCCGGTGGACGATTGGTGATGGTTTGATCACGCCTACTTTTTTCGATATTGTAAATGCACTTTCTTACAATGCTTCTCAGATTGACGGAGAAAAGATTACTATGGCTTACTACAGCCAGGCTGAATTAAATTTTAATGATATTCTTTACCTAAATCTTACTGGCAGAAGGGAAACGTCATCTTCATTACCGGAAGATAAAAGGCATTTCTTTTATCCTTCAGCAGGCCTGGGCTTTATATTTACCAAGCTGCCAGGGATTAAAAATGCAAACAGCGACTTGCTCTCATTCGGTAAATTGAGACTGTCGTTCGCTGAAGTTGGAAAAGATGCGCCCATTCAGGGGTTACAGACGTATTACACGGCAACAACTATTAATGACGGTTTCACCTCGGGAGTATTTTATCCTGTAAGTTTCGGTGGAGTTCCAACTGGTGCTTACCAGCTTACTTCAACTGTCTCCGTAATTGGTAACCCGGATCTTCGCCCGGAGAAAACAAGATCTTATGAGGCAGGCCTCGATCTCGGTTTATTCCTCAACAGGGTAAACCTCAGTGCAACTTATTATTATTCAAAAACTACGGATGCCATATTCACAGTGCCTTATGCATATTCAACCGGCTTTGCTTCAAAGCTTGAAAACGCTGGTGTATTAGTTAATAAAGGTGTGGAAGTTTCCCTGAATACGACTCCGGTGAAATTGCGAAATTTTTCATGGGATTTGAATCTGAATTTTTCTTCAAATAAAAATACCGTATCAGAATTAGCTGACGGAGTGCAAAAAATATTTATTGCAGGATTTACCGGTGGTGAAATTGATGCGTTTGCCGGTGAAGCATTCGGACAGATCTACGGAGGTATCTACGAAAGAGCGAATCCGGGAACCGGCAGCAAAGGATTAACGTCGGGTGATTTGCTGATAAATGATGATGTGAACGATCCAGGCTTTGGTAAGCCAATTGTTTCCGCTCAAAATGCGCTGCTCGGAGATGTGAATCCTAAATGGATTGGATCTGTTACTAACAGCCTTACATTTAAAACACTCACATTATCCTTCCAGGTTGACATAAGAAATGGTGGTCAAATCTGGAACGGAACCAAAGGCGCTCTGTCATATTTTGGCACATCTAAAGAAACTGAAAATAGAGGAACTTCTTCCGTTTTCGAAGGTTTGCTTGGACACTTAAATGCAGATGGGGCTGTGGTTCACTATGGCCCTGATGGGGTTACTGAAATCCCCGGCGCCGGCGCTGCAAATACTACTGCTACTGTGTATGATCAATATTATTGGCAGTTTATTGGCAGCAGCTTTATTGGCCCTTCCGAGCAATCAGTAGAAGATGTTTCATTTGTAAAACTCCGGCAGGCAAGCCTCAGTGTTGCTTTACCAAAATCAATTTTCCGGAAAGCGTTCAAGAGTGCCACCTTCACTGTGTTTTCAAACAACATCATTTTACACACTAACTATACCGGGGTAGATCCGGAAACCAGCCTTTCTGGTCCTTCAAATGGCCAGGGACTCGATTACTTTAATAACCCATCAACAAAAAGCTTTGGAGCACGCTTAAATCTTGGATTATAAAAATTAAAATTTTTGATATGAAATTTCTGAATAAAAAACTTCTCTTCATTTTTACCGCGGCTGCACTTGTAATGATTTCTTGCAGCAAGGAAAGATTAAATGAGGCTAATGAAAATCCCAATGCCCCTAGATCTGTGGTGCCGGCAGTAATTTTGCCTTCGGTGGAAACTGCACTCGCTTACGTTGTTGGCGGTGATCTTTCAAGATTTACTACATTACTTGTTCAGCATAGCGTAGGCTTCTCCCGGCAGGCGCAGGCTTATTACAGTTATGTGCTTACTTCTTCAGATTTTGATACTTATTGGGGAAACACATATACGAGTATTTTGGGCAACAACAAAGATCTGCTTGACCGGTCTGATGCCGGGGGATTCAACGTGTATAGTGGTATCTCCAGGATGATCATGGCTTATACGCTTCAATTACTTGTTGACAACTGGGGCAGCGTTCCCTATACACAAGCCCTGCAGGGAAATGATAATACTCAGCCTGCATATGATGACGCTGAAGCACTATATGCAACCATTGAGCAACTCGTAGATAAGGGCATTGAGCAACTGAGCGATCCCGATCCGGGTGCGTTAACGCCGGGGTCAGATGATATTATATACGGAGGCGATGCAGAAAAATGGATCAAATTTGGTCATGCCCTCAAAGCAAGATTGTTTATCCACCAAAGTAAAGGAAATCCCGCTATGGCGGCCAAGGCTTTAGCAGAGGCTAATATGTCTTTTGAAGATAATTCTGATAATGCAGTATTTCTGTTTGGAAGCGCAGAGACAGCCGCTAATCCAATTTACCAATTTAACCAGCAACGGGGTGATATTGATTACGGTTCAGGTCCATTTATAGATTTCCTGACTAACCTGAACGATCCCCGGTTGATGGTTTATACCACACCTGATTATTCTGATATCAACGGAGCCGGCATTGGCGACCGGTATGGATCAATCGGGGCAGGGGTAGAATTTATAACCTATGAGGAAATGCAATTCGTGAAAGCTGAAGCAATTCTCCGTTCTGATAACACGGCACCTGCGATTGCAACAGCACAAGCAGCTTACCAGGAGGGTATAAGGGCCAGCATGACAAAATTAGGAATAGCACAATCTGAAATTGATACCTACATTGCCGCAAATGGAACACTACCTGCTGTCACCAATGATGCCATAGCTCAGGTCGCATTCCAGGAATATCTGGCATTGTATCTGAATCCTGAGGCATTTACTCTATGGCGTAGAACGGGTTCTCCAACCCTGACTCCCGTTGCCGGTACAAATGGTATCCCCCGCAGGCTCTTATATCCTCAAAGCGAGTTTTCTTTAAATGGGAGTAATGTGCCCCAGGCTACACTATACACACCCAAAATATTTTGGGATAAATAATACATTTAAGTTTCGAAAGGTATTAAATCCACCGCCTATCAATTGAACGACGAAGTTAATTAAAGCCCTCATGTATCTAAACGATCTTGCCTCCGAACGTGATGCTTCATTTGCCGGATATTCTTCATCAGGTGCTGCTTTGCTGAGTGACATCCTGCTCGAACGCAGAAAAGAGTTAGCTTTTGAAGGCCACCGATATTGGGATATTGTTAGAAATGACATGGATGTCGTGGGAGTAAATATGGCTGGGTAATTATCCGGGGAATGTCCCGCTCACTCTTCCGGTAGGTGACTCCCATAGAATCTTTCCTATCCCTCAAACCGAGTTAGATGCGAATCCTACCATCCGCGATCAACAAAATGCGGGTTACTAAGATTTTAGTTGGTTTAATGGCGATGATAAAAAAGAGGCTGCTTTCATATGTAGTCTCTTTTTCTTTAATCCCAAATGCATGAGAGGTACAATGCCGATTTTAGATTGGATTATTCTACACCCGAGGACCATAACAGAAACTTTGGAAATACGGTACGCCACGTAGCATAATCATGAATACCGGCAGGCATCTCCATAGAATAAACATCATCCTTAACAACATTGCTCTTATCTGATAGTGTGTTGATGATATCCTTTGTATCATCTATCACATCAATAATACCGTCCTTATCCCTGTCATTTTTTTCCTCGTTGCCTCCAGCATAAAACCAGTATTTCAACTTCGGCCTTTTCCTTGATGACCTTATTTTATTTATCATGATCCTATTCCTTTCATCAGTATAAGAAGGATCCTTATCATCTTTGTCCCTTACCCAAAATGAACCCGAAAAGACGCCAACCTTATTAATTTTATCACCATGATCCCAGGCGAAATTTAATGCTGCCAATCCCCCCAGAGAAAAGCCTGCGATAGTGACGGAATTAAATTTTCTAATCCCTGTCATTTTTTTTATATAGGCTAAGAGTTCGTTTTCCAGGAAAGCCTCATATTTTTGAGCTTTCGTACCGTTGCCCTGGTAATCAGGGTATCCCGCAACTCCATAAGTCTGTAGCCGTTCCCAGGCGTCAATACCAACTAAGACAACAGGCTGAAGCAATTTCTTAGTCCACAAACTATCTATGATTTTTTCAGCATCCAATTTGCCGATATCCTGCCCGTCATTTAATATCAGCAGGTTAAAATCGTTTTTTTCGTCCGGCGGTGGAGTCGTTATTATATGTAGCTTCATATGTTGCTGGAGATGCCTGGAGTAAATAGTATCCTCTGATACTTTTACCTTCTTTTTACAGGAAATAAATCCGGCTGAAACAGTAAAAACAAGGAGAAAAATAAAAGAAGTCTTACTAAAAAATAATTTTTGCATTTTGCTAATGTATTAAAATTTGGAATGCAGTATGCAAGACCTTACCTTCGCAATCCAAACATCGCGAAGTAGAGCAGCGGTAGCTCGTCGGGCTCATAACCCGAAGGTCGGAGGTTCGAACCCTCCCTTCGCAACTACAAAGCCGCATCAATAAAATGGTGCGGTTTTTTGTTAAGTTAAAAGAAGAATTTAGTGCTCGTCGGAAGATCGCTTGTAAATCTGGTTTTATATGATCTTTTACTGGTAGTCATTTGCAACATGATCTGTATATCTTTGATGCCGCAATTATTTTTTCAATGGATTAGTGCTATCGAATGCCAAAAGAGCTCCACGCTGATTATTTAGATTATTCCCAAACCGGTTATTTTAAAAAGATAATTGTTGAATACCTCAGCTCAGATATAAATCTGAAAGAATTTTATGCATATTCTCCCAATATCAAAGGAATAAATGCCGCAATAGAAAAAAGAAAACTACATCCGGTTGACCGCCAACTCCTGGCAGATGAATTAATGAAGCAATATGGAGAAATTAATGATGCAGAAAATGTAAAAGACAATATCAGGTTGCTAACCGATGAAAATACGTTTACGATTTGCACCGCTCATCAGCCAAATATTTTTACCGGCCATTTATACTTTATCTATAAAATCTTTCACATTATAAAACTTGCAGGTGAGTTAAAGGAAAAGCTGCCTGCATACAATTTTGTTCCTGTATTTTTTATGGGATCGGAAGATGCAGACCTGGAAGAATTAAATCATGTATTTGTTGATGGAAAAAAATATTCCTGGGAAACAAAACAATCCGGCGCCGTTGGCAGGATGAAGGTAGACGATAACTTAATCCACCTAATCAATGAAATCGCTGGCCGCCTTGAAGTTGAAAAACATGGAGCTGCCCTGGTAAATGATTTGAAAGAATGTTACACAAAGGGGCTTTCAATTGAACAAGCTACTTTTTTATTTGTACACCGCTTATTTAGTTCATACGGCCTCGTTATATTTCTCCCGGATAATTCTGCATTTAAAAAGCCATTGATCTCAATATTCGAAGATGATTTGTTGAATAATACTTCTTCTGAAATCGTGGAAAAAACTTCAGAAAAATTATCCGCACATTATAAAGTGCAGGCACACCCGCGTGAGATCAATTTATTTTACCTCCGCAATGGAATTCGGAACAGGATCATTGAGAAAAATAAAACCTATTACATCAATGACACCGATGAAAGTTTTACAAGGCATGAAATAATAAATGAATTACAGCAACACCCGGAACGTTTCAGTCCAAATGTAATCCTGCGTGGTTTGATGCAGGAATTGTTGCTGCCTGATATTGCCTTTATTGGTGGAGGGGGAGAGTTATCATATTGGCTGGAATTAAAGGATCTTTTTACTCATTATAATGTTTCTTTTCCCGTATTGATGCTAAGAAATTCCTTCCTCATTATCGAAAATAAATTTTTGAAACTTCTTGATCAACTGGATTTGTCTACGACAGATTTGTTCAGTACTCCAGATAAATTGTTGTCAGGCATCACAAAAAAAGAAAGCAGTAATCCACTCGAACTAAATGGAGAAATTGCTGTGATCAAAAAGACATATTTAAAGATCAGGGATACTGTTTCTCAAATAGATCCTACATTGGCTGAGCACACGTCAGCTCTTGAATCCCAGGCTCTCCGCCGGCTTTCCGCACTTGAGAAAAAGATGTTGCGTGCAGAAAAAAGAAAATTCAGCGAAAAAGAAAAGCAAATTCAAAAATTGCGTGAACATCTGTTTCCGGGTGAAGGATTGCAGGAACGCTCAGAAAGTTTTTTGCTGTTTTATGCAAAATGGGGGAAAGATTTATTTGAAACCATTCATAAGTATTCACTTCCAATCGAAGCAAAGTTTAGTGTGCTAAAAGAGAGGTAGATGTTGCTATTGATCACCCTTTTCCAATGCTTTAATCTTTTTTTCAACTTCTTCTTTCAATGCGTTTTTATATTCAATTAGTTTTTTCGTAATACGTTCATCTGAAGTCGCAAGAATTTCTGCAGCCAATATACCGGCATTCTTTGCCGCATTCAACGCTACAGTTGCAACAGGTACTCCATTGGGCATTTGGAGAATGGATAGTATAGAATCCCAACCGTCTAAAGAATTTGAGGATTTTACCGGAACACCTATCACCGGCAGCACGGTTAACGAGGCCACCATGCCAGGCAAATGAGCTGCCCCGCCTGCACCGGCAATGATCACTTTAAGGCCGCGGCCCTGGGCATTTGTTGCATATTCCACCATTCTCATTGGTGTGCGATGTGCTGACACGATCGTAATCTCATAGGTAATTTCAAATTCTTTTAGCAGCGTGGCGGCGGCTACCATTACCGGCATGTCGCTGTCGCTACCCATTATAATTCCTACCTGTTTTTGCATGTTGCAAATGTATAATATCGCAATGGAAAACAATTGAAGTCTAAAGGTTTGCTATGTCCCCAGTTAATAAATGTACCTGTGCTTCCGCCAATTTTGCCTGGTACAGGGCATTGTATAGCCTGGTTTTTGCGTCGTTGTAGCTGATTTGTATTTGTCGTAATTCTACCGCTGTAATATTCAATTTCCTGAATCTTTCGCTGGCGATAAAAATATTTTCTTGCGCTAATTCAAGATTATTTTTTTCAAGCTCTACGATCTTTAAAGAATTATAATAATTGATATAGGCCTTACTCAATGCAGTTTGAATATCATTTTTCGCAGATAAAATTGTCGTCTGCTGATTCCTGATGTCAATGTCTGACACTGCTAACTGCTGCCTGGCGAGGCCACCTGTAAACAGAGGTATTGAAACACCCACCGAGCCGGATGGTCCATACGTCTGATTAAATAAATTGAACCCGGCGCTATTGCTGCTACGGGCAAAATTATAAAAACCATTCAACGATACAACAGGAAACATTTGCCCTTTATATTCATTTTTTGTTTCAAATAAAATAACCAGGTCACTTGCGGCAAGCAACAAGTCCGGATTATCCCTATCTATTTTACTTTGTGCTTCTGATATGTCCGGAAGTGGATGTATTATTATACTATCCTCCACATTGAAAGCCGTATCGGGCATAAAACCCATAAAGTTTGTCAAAGTATTTTTTGCAATCGCCAATGAATTCTGGTAAGATAACAGCAGCGATCGTTGTTCATTCAAATCTACCTGCGACTCCAGCACTTCATATTTGGCACCCGTGCCAATGTCAAGCCTTCTTTGCGAAAGAAAAAGACGGTCATTATAAAGTTCTATCTGCTCGTGGGTTGATCTCACTTGTTGGCTTAGAGAGACTACATTGTAGTAAGCAGCTATGACATTATAAATAGTTTCATTCAGGTTTTTTCGGAAAGCGTATTCACCGTTTCTTTCAAGCTCTTCAAGTTTTCGTTTTGTAGCAAACATTTTAAACCCATCAAATATGCGCCAGCTTACTGCCAGTCCCGCGTTTAAATTCTGCACGGAAGCGCCGTTCTTATTAATTACGGTTCCGTTACTTAGTTTTTGCTGCAGATTATTACTGCCAAATAATTTATTCGCAGTCGCACTCACCACAGGTATCGCACCTGCATTTGCCCAGTTGTTTTGAATTTTTGAAATTTCTGTAGTATTCCGGCTAATAATTATTCCATAATTATTCTCAATAGCATTTTCAATGGCTTCACCAGCAGTTAACAGGGTGTCCTGGGCGATACTATTTCCTGCAATTCCCAGGCAAAACAGCATACATATTATCTGTTGCCTCCTAAATCTCTTCATAGTAGTTTTTCTTTTTAGCTGAAAGAAAACCGTACATAGCCGGCACTACATACAAAGTAAGAATAAGGGAAAACAAAACCCCGCCAACTATCACCACCCCTAAAGGTATCCTGCTGGTGGAGGCATCACCGATTGATAATGCCAGGGGAAGAGCTCCAAGGGCCATTGCGAGGCTGGTCATTAATATAGGACGCATCCTGGCGGAAGCTGCTTCTACAACGGCCTGAATTCTTTCCATTCCGGCTTTTCTTTTTTGATTGGCAAACTCCACGATCAGGATACCATTTTTGGTAACGAGGCCAATTAGCATGATCATCCCGATTTGTGAAAAGATATTAAATGTTTGTCCGAAGATCCATAGGGACAGTAAAGCTCCGGCTAACGCAAGCGGAACAGTGATCATAATAATGAAGGGATCAACGAAACTTTCGAATTGCGCTGAAAGTACCAGGTAAATCAAAATCAAAGCCAGTACAAAAGCGAATAAGGTATTACCGGAGCTTTCTGCAAAATCTCTGGAGGTACCGGCCAGCGCTGTTGCAAAGGTTTCATCGAGTAATTTGTCGGCGATACGGTCCATTTCTTTTATGCCATCACCTACGGTATATCCGGGGGCCAATCCACTTGAAATGGTTGCTGACTTGTACCTGTTGAAATGATAGATGGTAGGGGGAGCGGATGCTTCGGTTGTGTAAACCAGGTTATCGAGCCGGATACTTTGGTTGCTGGCATTCCTGATCATTAATTTACTCAGGTCTTCCGGGTCATCTCTTTCGTCACGTGCTACCTGGCCGAGCACCTGGTATTGTTTACCGGATTTCAAAAAATATCCAAACCGCCTGTCGCTGTAAGCAAGTTCCAGCGCTTTGGCAATATTGTCAACAGTGATGCCCAATTCGCTGGCCCGTAAACGGTCAATGTGAACAAGTAATTCTGGTTTATTAAATTTCAGATCTGCATCTACTCCTTCAAATACAGGGCTATTATTACATTCATCGAGGAACTGGGGCAAAACTTCTTTTATTTTTTCGAAATTATTATTTTGAAGTACAAATTGTACCGGCTGTCCACCCCTCCTGTCAACAGCAATGGTTTGCTGTTGTACGGCAAAGGCACGTCCTTGTGGAAATCTTCTTAAATGTTTATTGACGGCATCTACTATTTCCTGTTGCGAGCGGCTGCGTTCCTTGGGATCATTCAATAGTACCCAGATGAATCCACTATTGGTGGATCCGCTGATGAATCCGGGTGCAGTCAGGCTGATAACCTTCAGATTTTCAGGTACTGAATCTATGATCACCTGGTTCAGGCTATCAATATATGAATCCATATATTCAAAAGATGTTCCTTCGGGTGCGGTTACGCTCAGCATGAATTGGTTCCTGTCTTCTAATGGAGCAAGCTCAGATGGAAGGGTATTATATACAAGGCCGATGATGACAAAACAGATTCCTACGATCACCAAACCAAGCCACCTGAATTTCATGAAACCTGCCAGGTTGTTCTGGTAGCCTTTTTCCATAGCACTGAAGAAAGGTTCTGTTTTCCGGTAAAACCAGGAGTGTCCGGTATTCTTGCCGCTGAGCTTTACGTTCAGAACGGGCGTGAGTGTTAAAGATACGAATGCAGAAATAAGAACCGCACCAGCCAGCACAATTCCAAATTCCCGGAACAACCTTCCGACAAAACCTTCAAGGAAAATGACCGGCAGAAAAACAATGGCAAGCGTTAGGGAAGTGGAGATAACAGCGAAGTAAATTTCCTTTGATCCTTCCCTGGCGGCCTGGTGTTTATTCATGCCAGCTTCCATTTTTTTAAAGATGTTTTCCGTGACCACAATTCCATCATCTACCACAAGCCCCGTGGCCAGCACAATCGCAAGAAGCGTGAGCACATTGATGGTGAAGCCACACAGGTACATAATGAAGAATGCTCCAATGAGCGAAACAGGAATATCCAGCAAGGGACGCAAGGCAATGACCCAATCGCGGAAAAATAAATAGACGATGAGGATCACGAGTCCTATCGCAATAAAGAGAGTCTCTTTCACTTCCGATATTGACCGCTTAATGAATTTTGTCTGATCAAGGCCGATATCTAATTTCATATCTGCGGGCAATTCTTTTTTTATCTGATCCAGCCTTTTATAAAATTCATTTGAAATAGATACATAATTTGATCCGGGCTGGGGTATCACGGCCAGCATGATCATTGGCGTTCCATGCTCCTTTAGGCCGGTTTGCTCATTTTCCGGGCCGAGCACTACATCTGCTACGTCGCTCAGCCTGATATTAATACCTCCGGAATTTTTCACTATCAGATTGTCGAACTGCTCTTCGGTATTTAGTTTTCCAAATGTTCTTACGGACAGTTCCGTGAAGTCTCCGTATATTTTTCCTGAAGGCAATTCAACACTTTGGGTTTGTAACGCATTCGCGATATCTTCCCCGGTAATGCTCAAGGCATTCATCATATCAGGTTTCAGCCAGATGCGCATGGCATATCTTTTTTCACCCCAGACTCTGATAGAACTTACTCCCGGAATGGTCTGCAGCCGCTCCACAATATTATTATTAGCAAATTCGGTTACCTCAAGGAGGTTGCGGTAATCGCTTTGAACTGTAATTGCAATGATTGGCTGGGCGCTTGCATCAGCTTTCGATACTACCGGCGGGGCATCTACATCTTGTGGCAGCTGCCGGGCAGCTTGTGACACTTTATCACGAACGTCATTTGCGGCAGCGTCCAGATCTACGCTCAAATCGAATTCTACATTTATATTACTGCTTCCCTGGTTACTGGAGGACGTGATATTTTTCACCCCGGCGATACCATTGATAGCTATTTCCAGGGGTTCGGTTATCTGCGATTCAATGATATCAGAATTAGCGCCTGTGTAGGATGTTCGAACTGAGATATTGGGAGGGTCAATGGCGGGATAGTCTCTTACGCCCAGAAATTTAAAGCCAATGACGCCAAATAACATAATGATAATGTTCATCACCACGGCAAACACCGGTCGCTTAAGGCTTATGTGAGAAATGTTCACTTTTCGGTTTATTTTTTTATGGATGACAACGAAATGCTCATACCCGGCTTTACAGAAAGTAATCCCGTAGTAACGATAGTATCACCTACAGCCAATCCCTTAGTGATCTCTACCCGGGCTGAGTCTCTTTCTCCTGTAACGACTGAATTAAAATCTGCTTTACCGTTTCTGAATACAATCACTTTTTTATCCCGCGCCTGCGGAATAATAGCCTGGGTAGGGATCATGATTGCCTCGTTATTTTCGCCCATGCCAAAAATAACCTTGGCAAAAGATCCTGAAGTTATGAACCTGTCAGGGTTTTCAACTACTGCAAGCACCTTGAGACTGCGGTTTTCCTCCGAAATACCAGACTCTGTTGCTATAATCTTCGCATTGTAGTTCCGGGAAGATGATTCCGTGCTAAAAGAAACATAATTACCCAGCTTGATCCTGGAAGTATATTTTTCGGGTACCGAAAATTCCAGCTTTAATCTGCTGGTTTGCCTGATAGTAGTGATAATGCTTGTGGGTGTAACGTATGCGCCGATACTTACATTTTTAAAACCAATTTTTCCAGTAAAAGGCGCCCTGATGACCGTTTTTGATATCGCAGCCTGTAATATTTGTATGTCAGCATTAATAGTGCTTACATTCAAAACAGTAAGGTCATAATCCTGCTGGCTGATACCACCTATTTTAACTAACTCGTCTTGCCTTTCCATAGTTTTTTTTGCAATTTCTAATTGCACCTTCAATTTTCGAAGTTGTGCCTGCAGGTCGCCATCAAATAACCGCGCAAGCAATCTTCCCTTCGGAACCACAGCGCCTTCCTGGATTGAGAGGTAAGTAATTTTCCCGGGTACTTCGGGGTGAATCTCTGTTTCTTCGAAAGGTTGAAGCGTTCCGGTTAGATCAATGCTGGAATTTAAAACTGTTGTTGAAACTACAAATCCTTCAACTGGTAATGAGGTATTTGCCGGCCGTGAAGATTTGTCCGAAGCGGCGCTAACTTCAGTTTTAGATTTGTTATCACAAGAAAAAAGGAAAACGAGGCCAAAAATCCAGGCCACAACATACCGGTTCGTCAACATTATCATTTAATCTTTTGATTAGGTTTTGATTTCAGGATTGTAGAACAGTTTTTTAGACGAGAATCATTTGAAAAACCTTCGTAAAGTTACTCTGCCACAACTTTTAGCGTATGTTTTATTTTATGAGAGGTATGAATCAGTTCCTGTCTTTCATTGCTTACAACCGTCACATGTCCCATTTTTCTTCCGGGCCGGGTTTCTTTTTTACCATAAATATGTACAAACACATTTTCAATTCCCAGCACATCATTTAGGCCTTCATACCTGGCTACACCCTGGTGTCCTTTTTCCCCGATCAAATTTACGATAGCTGCAGGAATGATATGGTCTGTGCAGCCAAGGGGATAGTTCAGCATGATGCGCCAAAGCATATCGAATTGAGAACAATAATTTGCCTCGATAGTATGGTGGCCACTGTTGTGAACGCGTGGAGCAGTTTCATTCACCAATACATTATTGTCTTTATCAATGAATAATTCGATTGCGAAAATACCCGGACTCTTAAAATTCTTTGCGACAGTGAGCGCAATTGCTTCAGCTTTCCACAACACTTTCTCTTCAAGCAATGCCGGGCTTAGCTGGTAATCCAAAAGATTTAGATCCTTATTAAAGATCATTTCTGCGGGAGGATAAATTGCAACTTCTCCCTGCTGACCAATTGCGATAATCACAGCAACTTCTTTCTGAATGGAAACATTTTTCTCCAACACGGCTGGTGTATCAAAACCATTTGAAATATGTCCGGTGTCTTTTATTAAGACCACTCCCTTGCCATCATAACCACCTAATGCTACTTTATGTATGCCCGGCAAAAAACTTTGATGTTGCCTGAGCTCGGCTATTGAATTTGTGATCAAAAATTCTGCAGTCGGGATTTGGTGTTGAGTGTAGTATTGCTTTTGAGAAATTTTGTTTTTAATAATTGAAATAGTTGCGGATGAGGGGAAAATTTTTACGCCTGCCTGTTCAAGTTGCTGTAGTGCATCTATATTCACTGATTCTATCTCAATGGTCAACAGTTGCAACTGCTTACCAAAATGATAAACGTCATCAAAATCAGTAATATCTCCTTTGCAAAAATGGTGACAAAGATGCGCGGCAGGGCAGTCACTATCATTTTCTAAAACGTGCGTTTCTACCGGGTAATTGATAGCGGCTTGCAATAACATTTTACCCAATTGCCCTCCCCCCAGGATGCCTGCTTTCTGCATGAAAAATTTTTCTGCAATATAAATGTTCCGTTTTTACTATGGCAAAAAGAAAAACAAGAGAAGGTAGCCTTACCATGAAAGACCAACTGCGACTAAAGGACAGGTTCTTAAATTCATTTTAATAAAGGGGTTGTTATGCTTGATATAGGTACCAGACCTATAAGGTTTTTAAAACCTTATAGGTCTTATCAAAAGGTTTTATTCCAAATTAATTTTTTTAAGTTCAACAGGCTGCTTGTGAAAATCAATGAACAATTTTTTAGAACCAAACCAGGCAATAATTTCATCTCTTGATAAGGATGTTTGTTTTTCACTGATAATTGGCTGGTAACTGTCATAAGCCCATTCACCAATTCGTTTGGTAAGACCGTGATGCACCGCATTTTTGTGGATGTAAAAAATAAAACTGGTTATATCAGCATCAGTCTCGGCTTCATTTCTTTTCAAGTAATCAATAAACAATCCTCCCTTGCGGTTATACATTTTATTAAATGCTTTACAGTATCCATTAAGCCACTTGCTGAATTGCTCCATCACAAAATCAGGCATATCGTGTAACAGCTCATGAAACGGTCTGGACTTTTTATTCTCAAAAAAAGTTTTTAGTATATCCATATGTTTAATTCTCACCAGCAAATGAAAATGATTAGGCAACAAGCTATAAGCGAATACATTAGCAACTGGCAATATGTGCTGCTTCATCTTCCTAAGAAAGTACAGGTAATTTTCATTGGATAGAAATAATTTCTCGCTACCAATAGCACGACTGTAGATATGGTAGTACCGATCTGCCAATAGTGGGGTGTATTGCTTATTCACGAAAACTAAATTTACAGACCTTCAATTTACAGACCTATAAAGTTTACAAAACCTTATAGGTCTATTTTATTAGTGAAAGGCAACTAATCTCCAGCCCTTTCAAGCTACATTGATCTTTGCCGCTCCATCTGCCTAAGCCGGGTGTTGCTTACAGCTCTTAGGAATGTAGGATGGATCAAAAGCCACAATTAAATCCTTACTACACTTTTATCGATAAATGCAGTATTAAAACAAACAAAATGAAAGAACTTTTCAAAATGCAGCCGGATACTTTTTTCACAATCTCCACCTATTCTTCCGAGGTTTAGCATTGTGTAGCGTAACAGTAATGCGAGCCATAGTTAAAAAAAAGTGGAAAAAAATTTAAACTGTGGCTTACTAATATTTTCAATCTTTTGTAAACTTAAACTTACAAGATCGCAGATATTGTTGAAGGCATTAGAATTTGGGTTTAGCATACAAATTTCTATGCCTCTTTTATTTTTCTCCTAACATAGTTTTCCACTCGTCCCAATTCTAAAACTTGCCGAAGTATTCATCTTTAATAACTTTAAGTTTTGTTCCGGGAGTAAATTTGATAGAAAATTCATCAATCTTGCTTAATACAATTTCTGCTTTTGTTACAAAGCCCGGGTATTTAATAAATTTCTTCCTGTACAGCACTTCAAGATACTCTTTGAAAATTTCAGCAGAAGAACAGACAGTTACTTTCTTGCCTAAAACAAGATCAAATACTATTTGTGTGGGATAGCTTGAACCAATTAATGCTGATATTAGAACATTTGTATCAATGACTACCTTGTGCATTTCTTACGGCATTGATTTCTGCATTAATCTCATCAAGTGTAAGTGCGGAAAGTCCGGTTTCTTTTGCAATTTCATTGCACTTTAATAACGCTTCTCTTGCATATTCAACACTTATTTTTTCTTTCAGTTCGTTAAAAGGTATGGTGCTGTCTTGAAAGTCGAATTTTTTGTAATCGCTCATCTATAGGCACGATAAGACTTTTCATTTCAATTATTTTATTTTCAAATTTACAAAAGGAAATCAGCCCATGAATGGCCGGGGAACCAACACTTAAAGTGTACAAAGCCCGGACAAAATTATTTTGTAAATGTATAAGTAATGTATCCGGTTTGGCCATTACCAATGTCTACCGGAGACTTTGCCGTAAAACTGTTTGATGAAATATCCTGTAATTGGAGCCGGTAACCTTCTTCGACATTTTTTGCTTTTTCCCCAATGAGTTTTTTAAATTGAAACTGAGCATCCGGGCCTTTTCCATTAATTGTCCAGTAAATGTCAACATTTTTGCCGCTTGCCAGGGTGTATGAACCTTTACCATTCCTGATCAGATTCCACGTGCTGCCCTGGAAATCCTGGTATGGGCCTTCATCAAAAACATCGGTTACTTTAAAACCCCCGGGAACGTCAACTAAAATATTGGACAGCGTCCAGGTTCCATCCAGGTTACCTTCGGAAGCTTTGAGACCGGTAGCATTTTTGGATCCTCCACAGCTAATAATTATGAGGGCTGAGGCAATCGTAAAGAGAGTATTAAACAAATTTTTCATGATACAAATTTTTTAACGATTAATACATAAACCCTGCCAAATGGCATCATTGAAACAAGGAGAAGGGCTGATGAAACCTGGCTTCCGCAAAGAAATAATTTATTTTTGTAAAAATGATTCCATTCCATGAGAACATCCCCCTTATCAAATGAAGCTGAACAGGCCGAACAGCAAGATTTTTTACCACTGCAGGGCACAGATTACGTAGAATTATATGTTGGTAATGCAAAGCAGGCGGCCCACTATTATAAAACAGCATTTGGGTTTCAGTCCCTGGCATATGCAGGACCTGAGACCGGCAATAAGGATAAAGTAAGCTATGTCTTGCGGCAGCACAAAATGACTTTTGTATTAACTACGCCGTTGAAAGGGGGTAATGAGATTGCCGATCATATCTACAAACATGGGGATGGAGTAAAGGTGCTGGCCTTACGGGTAAATGATGCGGCAGATGCATGGGAACAAACGACTGACAGGGGCGCAACCAGTTTTATGGAGCCGCAAACCCTGAAGGATGAAGCCGGAGAAGTTGTGATAAGTGGCATCCACACATATGGAGATACAGTTCATATGTTTATAGAACGCCAGAATTATTCAGGAATTTTTATGCCTGGGTTTCGAAAGTGGGATTCGGATTATAACCCTTCACCGGCGGGCTTACTCTATGTAGATCACTGCGTGGGCAATGTTGGCTGGGATCAAATGAATAAATGGGTGCAGTTTTACGAACAGGTGATGGGGTTTAAAAATATTCTCACTTTTGACGATAAAGATATTTCTACTGAATATACTGCCCTTATGAGTAAAGTAATGAGTAACGGAAACGGCTATGTCAAATTCCCTATTAACGAACCAGCCGAAGGAAAAAAGAAAAGCCAGGTAGAAGAGTACCTTGATTTTTACGATGGGGCAGGCTGCCAGCATATTGCTATTGCTACCAATGATATTGTTGAAACTGTTTCGGATCTTCAAAGCCGGGGTGTGGAGTTTTTGAATATTCCTGAAAGTTATTACAGTACTGTTCTGGACCGGGTAGGTAAAATAGACGAAGATCTTGAGCCATTGCAAAAATTGGGAATTTTAATAGACCGTGATGATGAAGGTTATTTGCTACAGATATTTACTAAACCCGTGGAAGACCGGCCAACTTTATTTTTCGAGATCATCCAGCGTAAAGGAGCAAAAAGCTTCGGGAAAGGGAATTTTAAAGCATTATTTGAAGCGATTGAGCGTGAACAGCAGGAGAGGGGGAACTTGTAAGTTTAAGACCATAAGAATAGATAACACGAAACTTTCTATAAATTTTTAACCTCAGCCCTCACTCTCTCAGGAGATGTAGGATTTAAAACCCCCTGCCGGATAAAGTTTTCAAAAGAGGTTTTACACAATTGACTGGACAATACAAATAGTGATACCCTTTTAATTGTACGTTAAGAAAAACGGGGGCAGAATTATCTTTCAATAAAAAAATTATTTTTACGTTCATTGACAATAGGCTATAATTCCAGGATATTATGATGCGCTTTTCGATTTTATTTCTCCTCCTTATCTTATTTTCATTGGGAGCTGTTGCTCAATATTCTTTTGTAGATGAGCAAAAGGCCTCTTACAGGATGGCAAATGTTTTTAATAATAAAGAGCAACAGTTACAAAAAGAATTTGAAGAAAAAGGCTTGCGGTGGCCAGCAAAATATGTTTATATCCGGAGCTTTAAATATGATGCCCAGTTAGAAGTTTGGGTGAAGAATAATGTAAAAGATAAATACAAGCTATTTAAAACTTACAAGGTTTGTATGCAAAGCGGCACCATGGGTCCAAAAAGATTACAGGGCGACTACCAGGTGCCGGAAGGTTTTTATTATATCAATGAATTCAAATCCAATAGTGCCTATCATCTTTCACTCGGCTTAAATTATCCGAATGCTTCTGACCGCATTTTAAGCGACTCTTTTCGCCCGGGCA